>ERZ1643251.912-NODE-912-length-36793-cov-6.209647_pt1 | contig 36793 bp, 36 predicted proteins | sample MGYA00579261_ERZ1643251 | MGnify/ENA primary metagenome ERZ1643251 (study PRJEB29033, sample SAMEA4952267) | chicken gut metagenome | biome: Broiler Chicken; feature: Gastrointestinal Tract; material: Caecum | place: Ireland | collected 2018 | study: Broiler... | reverse complement strand
GAGCACTTGACTTTTAATCAAGTTGTCCGGGGTTCGAATCCCCGCACGCTCATGTATGAAAAGGCGGAAACCCTATAGGATTTGAAAGGATTTCCGCCTTTTTTGAAGTTACTCTCTCCTGCAGTTCGTGGTCGACTGCCGTCATTCCCCTCCGGGGCCATCACGCCGGGGTACTTCATCCGGGATCACATTCGTGGCGTTGGTCGGAGGAGGGAGGATGATCTCGGGGGTAGGTTTTCCCTGATCGGTGCTTCCGTCTCTTTCGCCGTTTTTCTTAGGCGGGCAGTATCTTATCTCTCTCATGGTCTTGCCTCCTTTGCGTGTTAAAGCCGATATACATAAGGGATCTTATATATCGTGCTGTGTAAGTTAGTATGCGGGAAAAAGAAGGTAAATATACAGGCTTTCCTGATTGAATCCGACCGGGAATATGATATGATAAAAAGGCAGGAAGATATTTGTGACACAAGAAAAGCCGGTGGTACGCCGGCTGAGAAGAGGGAACTATATGTAAAAAAGCACGACTGCTTTATTTGTCTATTAAGATAAACCACGAATGTGAGCAATGTGTGTCGATCTTATAAAAATGAAGTTAAGTTTTGAGAAAGGAAAATGAAAAAAATGAAGCCTTCATTAACTTTTAAAACGCAGAAAATGAAAGCGGCCTCCCTTGGAAAAGAAGATACTGTACCTAGTCTGGTAGGCGATCTCATCATACAGAACGAGCTTGATTTTCAGGTAGGGGAGGAGGACGAGCTGTACGGCGGCTACGGGAGAGTGATGAACTCGTATCCTTACAGTAAGTTTTCCTGCTATGACAGAGAGTTGAAGGATGTGGACGTGAATACGGCTGTACTGGAAAACGATCACCTGAAAGCGGTGTTTCTTCCTGAGCGGGGTGGAAGGCTGTGGAGTCTGTGGGATAAGGAGAGGGAAAGGGAATTACTTTTTACAAACCCTGTACTGCGTTACGGCAACCTCGCGGTCAGAAACGCATGGTTTAGCGGAGGGGTGGAGTGGAATATCGGCGTCATCGGACACACGCCTCTTACAACATCGACACTATTTACGGCAACGCTTGAGCGGGCGGACGGAAGTCCCGTGCTGCGTATGTATGAGTATGAAAGGATACGTCAGGTCACTTATCAGATGGACTTCTGGCTGGGAGAAGAGGATCGATTTTTAAATGCGAGGATGCGGATCGTCAACTTCGGCAACGACGTAGTGCCGATGTACTGGTGGAGCAATATTGCGGTTCCCGCGTCAAAAGAGGGCAGGATCATCACTCCGGCAAGAAAAGCGTTTACATCAGCGAAGGGGTTGGTATATAAGACGGATATTCCTTTTGTAAATGGCGTGGACGTTACGCGTTACGACAACATTCCTGAGTCGGTTGACTATTTCTTTGAGCTGGAGTCCTGTGACCCGAAATATATCGCACATGTGGACGGAACAGGATATGGACTGCTCCAGATGTCAACGGACAGGCTCCGTGCGAGGAAGCTGTTCGCGTGGGGGAAGAAGACCGCGTCCGATCACTGGCAGGAATTTCTTTCTACTGAGCATGAAGGGAAATATGTGGAGATCCAGGCAGGACTTGCGAAGACGCAGTACGGATGTCTGCCAATGTCGCCGCATACGGCGTGGGAGTGGCTCGAGAGATACGGGGCAGTCTCCCTGTCTGAGGAAGAGCGGAGGCAGGGATTTGCAAGCCTTCGGGATGCGGTTACAAAGAGGATCGGAGAGAATCCCGCTTTTCAGGAGATGGGATGTGTGCTTGAGAGTACCAAAGAGATGGCGTGTCAATGTGCAGAGGTAAAGATAAAAGGAAGCGGCTACGGCGCGATGAAAAATCGGGAACGGGCGCTGGAGGGCAGACCGCCCATATCGGAGCATCTGGATTTTGGCGCTCCGGAGGAAAAGCAGGAAGTATGGCTTCGCTTTCTTGAGGACGGAGCGCTCACCTGTCCTGATCCGAAGGATGCGCCGGGACTCTATCCCAATGACGAGAGCATTTACATGAAGCTGAAAGAGACGATCAAAAGTAAGAATAAAGACAACTGGTACGCCCATTACAATCTGGGACTGTATTATTTCTTAAAAGGCAGATATAAGAAAGCGTACAGAGCGTTTCAGACGTCCGCGGATATGCGGAAGAACGCGTGGGCATATCATGGGATGGCGTCAGCGGCTGTCATGCGTGGGCGGAATAAAAAGGCGCGAAAAGCGATGAGAAAAGGGATCGCCATGCGGGAAAAGGATATGTCCTATTTAAAGGAAGGATTCCGTATTCTGCAGATGAGCGGTGGTTATGAAGAAATATGCAGTCTCTACAGCGGTTTAAAAAGGCGTTTTCAAAAGGATGGCAGGCTTCGTCTTTTCTATATCAAGGCCCTTCATGAAACGGGGAGAAGCAGGGAAGCGCGCGAACTTCTGAATGCGGACGGCGGACTTGTGGTGAATGATATCCGCGAAGGCGAGCTGTCTCTGGGTGAACTCTGGCTTGCACTGGAGAGAACGGTGGGAGAAGAGCCGGATCAGGTGCCTTACCGATTCGATTTTCATTCAGCATGAGTATCTACAGACACAGGGAAAGGGAGACGGACTGTTGACGGAGTATTTGTATCAAAAGTTGAAAAACTATGAAGCATCAGATCATTACGGGTTCCATATGCCGGGGCATAAGAGGAATGCTGCCCTGACCGGAGCAGATCTTCCCTACGGCATCGATATCACGGAGATCGAGGGGTTTGACGACCTTCATCATGCGGATGGGATACTAAAACAGGCTGAAGAGAGAGCAGCCAACGTATTTCGCGCGGAGGAAACCCATTATCTCATCAATGGGGGTACAGCCGGTATCTTAAGCGCGGTGCTGGGGAGTACAAGGCGGGGAGATAAAGTGGCCATGGCGAGGAATTGTCATAAGTCCGTATATAATGCGGTGCTTATGAACGAACTGCGCCCGGTCTATCTCTATCCAAAGATCGTGGAAGATACCGGGATCAATGGAGAGATAACAGTCCGTGAGACAGAGCGTGTGTTGGCGGAGCACCCGGATATACGGGTAGTTGTCATTACGTCCCCTACTTATGATGGGGTCGTATCGGATGTGAAAAGCATTGCCCGCGCTGTCCATGAGAGAGGAGCCGTGCTCATTGTCGATGAAGCGCACGGGGCGCATTTCGGATTTCATCCGTATTTTCCGCAGAATAGTAACCAGCAGGGGGCGGATATCGTGATCCACAGCCTGCATAAGACACTTCCCGCCCTGACGCAGACAGCGCTTCTGCACATGAATGGGGAGGGCGCGGACAGGAACCGGGTGCGGCAATATCTGCATATGCTGCAGTCAAGCAGTCCGTCCTATGTGCTGATGGCGGGGATTGATGAATGTGTCCGTTTACTGGGTGAGAGCGGGACAGAGCTTTTTGAGCGGTATGTCCGTCTTTTGGATAAGACGAGAAAAAGACTGCAAGACCTGCGTAGTCTGGAGCTGACAGAGACAGCACATTATGACTGCTCCAAGCTTCTGATTTCCACGAAGAGATGTGAAAATACAAAGATATTTACAGGGAAAGAATTATATAGTATTTTAAATAAAAAATATCTGCTTCAAATGGAAATGGCATCTTCTTCTTATGTTATTGCGATGACATCTCCGGCGGATACAGCCGAAGGAATGGAGAGATTAGCGTCCGCTTTGGAGGAAATCGACAGGGAACTTGCGGGCGGCAAGAGGATTGAAAGAGTGAATCCGGCTCTGCGAAATTACGGCGCAGATACGAATGAGCAGATATACTCTCCCGCCCGGGCGGCTGAGCTTGCAGAGCAAGCGGAAAAGGAAACTATTCCGCTGGGAGAGTGCACAGGTAGGATAGTTCTGGAATATACATATATTTATCCGCCGGGCATCCCGCTGACAGTGCCGGGAGAGAGAGTCTCAGCGGGGACTGCCGGGATGTTCAGACGGTATGAGAAGTCAGGACTCCGGATTGAGGGGACAAAAGTGCCGGGAATGATAGAGGCGCTGACAGAAAAAGAATAGCGCAAAGGGCAAAAAGGATAGAAGCTGGAGAGGAATCGACGGATGGGAAAGATTTATTATGTGATGGGGAAGAGTTCTTCGGGGAAGGACACGATCTATAAGATGCTGCTGGAACGGCATCCGCAGTTCCACACGGTAGTGCCGTACACCACACGTCCGATCCGTGAGGGAGAAAGAGACGGAGTGGAATATTTCTTCGTCGATGCGGAGGAGCTTCATGAGATGCAGGAGGCGGAGAAGATTATCGAGATGCGCTCCTACAATACAAAGTGCGGGATATGGACATATTTTACAGCGGACGACGGGCAGATCGATCTGGACAGATACGACTATCTGATGATCGGTACGCTGGTGTCCTACCGGGCGCTCAGAGAGTATTTCGGTGAGGAAAGGCTTGTTCCGATTTATATTGAGGTGGAGGACGGACTGCGCCTTTCAAGGGCGCTGGAGCGGGAGCGCAGGCAGGCAGAGCCGAAGTACGCGGAGATGTGCAGACGGTTCCTTGCGGATACAGAGGATTTCTCCGAGGAAAATATAAGGGCGGCGGGGATCATATACAGATTTCAGAACACGGAGCTGGAGAAATGTGCCAGTGAGATCGAAAGACATATAGGGGTATGACTTTGCCCGATATTATGCTATACTAAAAAAGTACACCTTTTTGAGGAAAAATGTTATACAATAGAAGTGGTACTGGAGGATAATATATCCCATGGAGAATTTCTATATGGCAGGTGATAAATATGAGCAGCTTTAAAGACGTAGTCGGTCATAAAAACATTATAAAATACATTCAGAACGCAGTAACCGCCGAGGCGGTTTCCCACGCATATATCCTGAACGGGGAGAGAGGATCGGGCAAGAAGCTGCTCGCGAATCTCTTCGCCATGAGTCTGCAGTGTCAGGACAGAGATGAAGACGGCGAGGCATGCGGGAAATGCCAGTCGTGCAGACAGGTGCTCAGCGGAAACCAGCCGGATATTATTCGTGTGACGCATGAGAAACCAAATACGATCAGCGTTGATGATATCCGCGAGCAGGTTAATAATGACATCGTCATCCGCCCGTACAGCAGCAAATATAAAGTTTATATTATCGCGGACGCGGATCTTATGAGCGTACAGGCGCAGAACGCGCTTCTTAAGACGATCGAGGAGCCGCCGCAGTACGCGGTCATTATGCTTCTTACAGAAAACGCGGAGACGCTTCTTCCGACGATACGTTCCAGATGTGTAATGATGAAGCTGAGAAATATTAAGGATCAGCTTGTAAAAAAATATCTCATGGAACAGCTTGAGGTTCCGGATTACAAGGCTGATGTATGCGTTGCCTTCGCGCAGGGTAATATGGGGAAGGCCATCATGCTGGCGAACTCCGAGTATTTCAATGAAATTAAAGAAGAAGCTGTGCATCTGCTGAGAAATATCGACGAGATGACCGTACCGGATCTGGTGGAAGCGGTGAAACGCTCCATGACATATAAGATGGAGATCAACGATTATCTGGATATTATCGCTGTATGGTACAGGGACGTGCTGATCTACAAAGCGACAAAAAATGTGGACAGAGTCGTATTTTCTGACCAGATGAGGGCGATCAAGGAGAGGGCAAGCAAGAGTTCCTACGAAGGGATTGAGAATATCCTCGACGCTATAGAAAAAGCAAAAGCAAGACTGAAAGCCAACGTTAATTTTGAACTGACGATGGAACTGCTTTTACTGACAATAAAGGAGAACTGACAAAATGACGAAAGTGATCGGAGTGAGATTCCGCACAGCGGGCAAGATCTATTTCTTTGCCCCGGGAAAGTTTAACATAAAGCAGGGCGACAATGTCATCGTAGAGACAGCGCGCGGCGTAGAATTCGGGCGGGTAGTCAGCGGCCCGAAGGATGTAAAGGATGAAGAAGTGATCCAGCCGCTGAAATTTGTTATCCGCCTTGCGAACGACCATGACCGGAAGATTGTGGAGAAGAATAAGCAGAGGGAAAAAGAGGCGTTTAAGATCTGCCTTGAAAAGATCCGCAGGCATGAGCTGGAGATGAAGCTCATTGATGTGGAGTATACGTTTGACGGAAATAAAATATTATTTTACTTTACAGCGGACGGCCGCATAGACTTCCGTGAGCTTGTAAAGGACTTGGCGGCAGTGTTCCGCACAAGGATCGAGCTGCGCCAGATCGGCGTCCGCGACGAGACGAAGATACGCGGGGGCATAGGAATCTGTGGCCGCCCGCTCTGCTGCAGTACCTATCTGACAGAGTTTTCGGCGGTGTCCATCAAGATGGCAAAGGAGCAGAACCTGTCTCTTAACCCGACAAAGATATCAGGAGTGTGCGGGAGGCTGATGTGCTGTCTGAACAATGAAGAAGAGACATACGAGGTGCTCAACAGCCAGCTTCCGTCAGTGGGGGATAACGTGACAACGAGCGACGGCCTGAGCGGAACCGTACATTCCCTGAGTGTTCTGCGCAGGCGGGTGAAGGTTGTGGTGAACTTAGAAAATGATGAGAAAGAGATCCGCGAATATCAGGTGGAGGAGTTAAAATTCAGACCCCGTAAGAAGAAACAGAGAATCTCCAAGGAAGAGATGAAGAAGCTGGAGGCTCTGGAAAGGGCAGAAGGAGCGTCAAAGTTAGATGACAAGTAACAAAGATACCTCACTGGTAAAGCCGGGGGAGCGTCTGGACGACCTGCAGCTTGGAGGGTTGGAGCTAATCCAGAACCCCGGGAAATTCTGCTTCGGCGTGGACGCGGTGTTCCTCTCGGATTTCGCAAGGGTGAAGCCGGGGGAGACTGTGCTGGATATGGGGACAGGCAACGGGATCATCCCCATTCTCCTGTCCGCGAAGACAAAGGGGAAGAAATTTACCGGACTGGAGATACAGGCTGAGACGGCAGAGATGGCAAGGCGCAGTGTGCTCTACAATCATCTGGAGGACAGGGTGGAGATCGTGACAGGGGATATCAAAGAGGCCGCGGACATATTTAAGCCGGCCTTTTTTGATGTGATCACCACAAATCCCCCCTATATGCTTGCTGAGCACGGGTTGAGAAATACGGACGACGCGAAGGCGGCGGCAAGGCATGAGGTGCTCTGCTCTCTGGATGATATTTTGCGGGAGAGTATGCGTCTGCTTCAGGATAAGGGAAGATTCTATATGATCCACCGTCCGTTTCGCCTGACTGAGATTCTCATAAAGATGAATCATTATAAGATTGAACCAAAACGGATACAGTTCATTCATCCGTACATTGATAAGGAACCGGCCATGGTGCTCATAGAAGGAGTGCGGGGAGCTAAACCGCGGGTGACGGTAGAACCGCCGATCATCATCTACGGGAAATCCGGGATCAGGTGAGCGCGGGAGCAGACAGAGAGAAGAGGCGAAGGGCGGCGCCAGAGATAGAGAAACGGCAGGGAGGCTGTGAAGGAAAGAGTGCATTTAGGAGGAAACGATGGCAGGAACGTTATATTTGTGCGCAACACCGATCGGGAATCTCGAGGACATGACGTTCCGGGCGGTGCGCATCTTAAAAGAAGTGGATCTGATCGCGGCGGAGGATACGCGCAACAGTGTGAAGCTATTGAATCATTTTGACATCCATACGCCCATGACCAGTTATCATGAGTATAACAAGTATGATAAAGGAAAGAAGCTGACAGAGCAGCTTCGCGAGGGGAAGGATGTCGCTCTTATCACGGACGCGGGGACACCGGGCATATCTGATCCGGGGGAAGAGCTGGTGCGTATGTGCAGGGACGCGGGGATCACGGTGACAGCCGTTCCCGGGGCGGCCGCCTGTGTCACTGCGCTGACCATATCAGGACTTCCTACGAGACGGTTCGCGTTCGAGGCCTTTCTGCCGACGGATAAAAAAGAGCGCGAGGCAGTGCTGGAAACGCTTGAAAAGGAACAGCGCACCATCGTGATGTATGAGGCTCCGCACAGACTGGTAAAGACCTTGAAGCTTCTCGCAGGGCGTCTGGGTGACCGCCCGGTGAGCGTGTGCAGAGAGCTTACGAAGCGGCATGAGACAGTGTATGAGTCCACTTTGGAAAAAGCGGCTCAATATTATGAGAAAAATGCTCCGAAAGGGGAATGTGTCCTTGTGATCGGAGGGATCAGCCGGGCGGAGCTTGAAAGGGAAGAGCGCGCCAAATGGGAGGAAATGTCTATTGAGGAGCATATGGAATACTATCTCTCACAGGGGTTGGATAAAAAAGAGGCCATGAAGCAGACCGCCAAGGACCGAGGGATGCAGAAGCGGGAAGTGTATCATTACCTGAACAGGAATGAGTGACGGCATTAATGGAATCACAGCGAAAAAACGGCGGTGCTTACTGCACTGCCGTTATTTTTCCGTCTTTCATATATACTGTTTTTTTCCTTAAGCCTGCGGCTTCCTCTGGTTTGTTTGTCACGTAAAGTACAGTGACGCCCAATTCCGCGTTAATCTCCAGAATATCGCCGAGCATCTCCATCCGTCTATCCTCATCCTGATGGGCAAAATCCTCATCCACAAGAAGCACCTTCGGGTGAAATACAACGGCTCTTCCGAGGGCAACTCTCTGCCTGTCCGAGTCGGAGAGCGTTCGGATCTTCTTGTCCAGAATACCAGTGATGCCGAAAAATTTTGCCGCCTCTTTCACACGGCTGTCTATCACAGTCCGCGGGAGATTGCGGAGACGCAGTCCGAGCGCGATGTTGTCATAAACATTAAAATGACGGTACAGTGTGTAGTTCTGAAATGCCATCGCAAGATGACGGTCGCGCGGAAGGACGTCGTTGAGAAGCTCTTTGCCGAGATAGATATTCCCTGAGGTGATATCCTCCAGACCGCCCATCATGCGCAGGATGGTTGATTTCCCGCAGCCGCTGGGCCCGTGGAATACGACGAACTCTCCGTCCTCTATGTGAAGGCTTACGTCGTCCACGGAGACGAAGCCGTTCGGATATGTCTTTGTCAAATGTTCAAATGTTACGCTTGCCATAAAGATGCCCCCATGCTTCCCGGCACGTTTATGTGCCTAAGTGCTTTTATGTATAGATATTTTACCATAAAGAGAGTGCGGGAACAATCCTTCTTTTGTCGCATCTATCCGCTCATCATCCCCGCGAGGACTACGCTTGCCGCAAGTCCGGCGAAGGTGGAGAGCAGTGCTCCTGCCAGCGTGTAGCGGGAACGCTTCACCCCGGCGGTCATAAAGTATACGCTCATAGTATAGAAAATGGTCTCCGTGCAGCACAGTGAGATGGAAGCGATCAGTCCGAGACGTGAATCAGTGCCGAACTGCTTGTAAATATCAAGAAGAAGTCCTGTTGCAGCGGAGGAGGAAAACATTTTCACAACAGTGAGCGGGACAAGCTCTCCGGGAAATCCGATATAGGAAGAGAACTGTCCGATGACTTCGGCGAGGAAGTCAAGGAACCCTGACGCGCGAAGGATGCCGACTGCGGCCATAAGGCCGATAAGCGTCGGCATGATGCGGATGACTGTGAGGAACCCGCTCTTTGCTCCCCGGATGAATGTTTCATACACATTGACATTTAAAAGCAGTCCGTAGATCACGATGCTCAGTACGATAAACGGGACAATAAAATCAGAGATATAAACTAAGATCTGCAATGGTATCTCTCCCCAATAAAATGTACGGTTTATCCTGATTATATGCAGATACCGCGTGGAATATCGCAGCGGGCGGGGTCATAAGATACAACAAAAGTATTTCAGGAGCATTTATGCGTTCTTCTCTGTCTGATTACATAAAATCCGCTTATAAAAATCAAAGAAAGTGCATAGGTTTGCTGGCAGCTTTGTCATTTCTCATAATTCCGGTCATGCTGCCGGGATGTCAGGCGAAAAATACTGGCGATGAAAATGCGAGGTTTGAGTCCTATACGCAGGAGCTGTTTTGCAAGGAAGTGTCCGCGAACACAGTAAACCTTCACTATACGTTAAAAGAGCCGGAGAAATACGGAATAGAGGCGGCCCCAGTGACATTTGGAACATTTGACGTGGAGGCCGAGGCAGTGAAGGCCTCTGCGGAAAATATACGTGAAGTGCTTCTCGGATTTGAATATGATGAGCTGGACACGGAAAATAAGCTGACCTATGATATTCTGAATTATCAGCTTCGGATGATGAAGGAAAGCGCGGACTACATCCTGTATGAAGAGCCGCTAAGTCTTGTGAGCGGAGTGCAGACCCAGCTCCCGGTAGTCCTATCAGAGTACCAGTTTTATGACCGGGAGGATGCGGATGTCTATCTGGAGCTTCTAGGGACTACAGAGGAATATTTTGACAGTCTAATTAAGTTCGAGAGAGAGAAGGCGGCGGCGGGCCTGTTTATGGCGGACTACGCGGCGGATACCGTCATATCCCAGTGTCAGGCGTTTCTTGACATGGGGGAGGGGAATTATCTGTATTCCACATTTACTGACAGGATCAATAAGCTGGATGACCTGACAGAAGAGGAAAAAAGCGACTATATACAGGATAATGCGCTTGCTGTGAATGATTCGGTTTTTCCCGCCTATGAAAAACTGATCTCCTCTGTAGAGGAGTTAAAAGGGAGCGGAAAGAATGAAAAGGGACTTGCTTATCTGCCGGAGGGAACCGATTACTATGAGCTGGTGGTCAGATCTGCCACGGGTTCAGACCGCACGGTGGAGGAGTTGGAGGACATGACAAGGCGGCAGATATCGGCTGATCTGGACGCCATGGAGCAGGTACTTGGCATCAGCACGGGAGAGGCAGCGGAGGCAGCCGCGTCTATGGGACAGGAGAACGCGGAGATGATATTAAGCTATCTGAAAGACGGGATAGGCACGGCGTTCCCAGAACCGCCGGATACGGTGCTCGAAGTAAAATATGTGGCGGAGGAAATGGAGGAGCACTTAAGTCCGGCCTTCTACATGATACCCGCCATTGATAATACGCAGGAAAACGTCATCTATATCAATCAGGCGCACATGGGAGATGATCTGACGCTTTTTACCACACTGGCGCATGAAGGATATCCGGGGCATCTGTATCAGACGACTTATTATGAGAGCACGGACCCTGACCCAATCCGCAGCATGATGGACTTCGGGGGTTATGTGGAGGGATGGGCGACCTATGCTGAGATGGGGAGTTACTACCTGACCCCGCTGTCCAAGGAACAGGCGACGCTTTTGCAGAAAAACAGCTCGATTATACTTGCCCTGTATGCCCTTGCGGATATGGGAATCCATTATGAAGGCTGGAGCCGTATGGATACTGTGGAGTTTTTTAAAACCTACGGGATCACGGACGCGCAGACCGTGGAGGATATCTATGAGCTGATCATCGGTTCGCCGGGAAATTATCTGAAATATTATATCGGGTATGTAGAATTTCTTGAACTAAAAAAGGCATGGGCCAAGGAAACAGGGGCCGAGTTTTCACAGAAAGAATTCCACGAGGCGGTTCTCGGCGTGGGGCCCGCGCCCTTTGAGATCGTGGAAGACTATATGTGGAAGGTATCAGACGGGCAGTAAGGCAAATCATGGCATGGGTAGTATGAGAGAATGGAAGGAGTGGAGGCGGTGTGCTGAACTATCTCTGGGCGGGGATGATCCTTGTAGGGATCATCTTCGGAGCATTTAACGGAAGGATGGAGGAGATCACGAACGCGGCGCTGGATTCATCGAAGGACGCGGTGACGCTGTGTATCACAATGATAGGAGTTATGGCGTTCTGGTGCGGGATCATGGAGATCGCTTCACGGGCGGGGATCATAGAGCTGGCGTCTAAGCGCATGAAACCTCTGATCCGCTTCCTCTTCCCGTCTCTGCCCGAGGAGCATAACGCATGCAGGCATATCACGACCAATTTTATCGCGAATTTCCTCGGACTGGGGTGGGCGGCAACGCCCGCCGGACTAAAAGCCATGGAGGAGTTAGGGAAGCTTGAGGAGGACAGGAGGAGAGGACGCGCCCCGGGGCCGCCGAGGAAAAAAGGAGTGGCCGGAAATGAGATGTGCACATTTCTTATACTCAACATATCTTCCCTGCAGCTTATTCCCATCAATGTGATCGCCTACCGCAGCCAGTACGGAAGCGTGAATCCGGCTGCGATCGTGGGCGCGGGCATCGTGGCGACAGCGGTCAGCACGGGGGCGGCCGTGGTGTTCTGCAAGCTGATGGACAGGGGGAAAAGCCGCTGAACGCTTGGCCAAACTGCAAAAAAAGTGCTTGCATTTCTGTTTTTCATATGCTAATATAAAAAACGGTCACTGAAAAACAGTGACCGTTTCATGGCCCCGTGGTCAAGCGGTTAAGACATCGCCCTTTCACGGCGGTAACACGGGTTCGATTCCCGTCGGGGTCATTTGACGAAATCTCGGAAGTGCTGATTTTGCAGGACTGTCCGGGATTTTTTGATTATCTGTTTATGGAAATGGGGCAAAAAGGGGCAAACTATATACTGTTCAGTCCTTTGATCTGCAAAGACAGATGGTCTATTGCCGTCTCGGTGTTGGCGCGCCGGGGCGGTTGACATTTTAGGTACATTTGCTATAATGTACTTAGCAAGACAGCCGACGGGTAGGTGCAGGCTACCCGATCCGGCGAATCAATTTAATAAGCTACAGAAATAGCCGTTCAATCTTTGCCAGAGACGAGGACGGCTATTTCTTATTTGTATAAGTCAGAATAGCTACAATCAGTAAAGCAACGCTTACAATCAAGCTTAATTCTTCATATGTACTCATAAGAAGTTTTCCCCTTTCCGCAAGACTCGGATCGGGAACTGGCACGCCCCTCGGCTGCCTCGGTAAGTACATTATTCTTTTGTAGGTGTCATGGCGGCTTGGTGGCGCCGGGGATTTTTTATTTTAGTAAATCAGCAATGCAGATTTCAAAATCGCCGAAAATGCCAACGCGGCAAGAGTCGGAAAATACAAACTGGTTAAAATCCTCTGCATCAGAAAAAAGATATGCCTGAACAAGGTTTTTCGCAGGGTCAACAATCCAGTATTCACGGACTCCTGCTGTGCGGTATTTGAATAGTTTTGTAAGGTAATCCATACGCTGACTAGTAGGCGAAACAATTTCTATGATCCAGTCTGGAGAGCCATTGCAGCCTTTATCTGTGAGTTTCTCAGATGAGCAGATAACGCTGATATCCGGCTCGACATAGTTTTTGTCATCTTCATTCAGAAATACTGCAAATGGGGCAGGATAAACCTCGCATGAGCCATCGTTTTTCTTAATGTAGTCTCTGATTGTTGCGGACAGTTCCATGATGAGCTTCTGGTGTATACGGCTTGGCGGCGCCATCATATATAACTTCCCGTCAATCAGCTCCGCACGTTCTCCTTCAGGAAGGTTATAAATATCATCGACAGTACAATTTATTTCTTTTGGTAATGGCATGGTGTCACATCCTTTCTAGGTAAAAGTATTTCAAAATCAGTCATGTTTTTCTCCTTCTGATAATACTATATCACATAAAATAGTACAAGGACGAGCCGAGAAATGGATAATTCGAGTATACGAGGTGATAAAAACTATTTAATTTTTAAGTTTTATAACTTCACTCTTGTGCTATTTGGGGTTATATGCTATTGTCAGATTCTATATAATTTTCAGTGCGGAGTTTTTGGCGTTATAGTTGATTTTTGTTTAAAAACGGGTATAATGATAGTACATAAAAGTTCGTATACATTTTAGGAAAAATGTTTAGCGGGAGGTGGAAAGTATGGCAACAAAGAGCATTTTAAAAAATATAAATATAAAAGATAAACGGCTTGCCCGCACCTTTGTTGGAGCTTTAAGTGAAGCCGAACATACGAAATATACTCCGGCAAAGTTATCACGGGATTGCGAAGAAATTACGGGCGATAAAATCAAGGAGTTTTTTGGGAAAAAGTGAATTTATCAGAGCTCACCATAAAAACACATTTTAGAGAAATCAATTTATCAGATATAGTAGATCAATTAGGAGAGGATGAAGCAAGACAGATCCTCTCCAATTTTTCATGTCCAATTAATTTAGATGTTCAAAATTTTTTGCTTTTAAAAGCTATCGAGTTTTCAAAAAGGGGGTTTGCTAAAACGCATCTTGTATTTTGGGAAACTGGTGATTGCAAAAACAAAGAGCTGGTGGGTTATTATACAATAGCATCAAAATTTATTACTGTTCAAAAAAGTGCGGTAACAAAGAAAGAAGCAAAAAAATTAAGAGAACATGGTATTTATAATGAGAAAACAAATGAGTATACGGTTTCCGCTCCATTAATCGGACAACTTGGGAAAAATTACACAAACGGAAATAATACACTTATTTCGGGAGATGATTTGTTAAGGCTGGCAATGGAAAAGATTAAAAAGGTGCAGAATGAAGTTGGCGGTAGATTTGTTTATTTAGAATGTGAAGATAAAGAACAACTGAGAAGTTTCTACGAAAGAAACAATTTTAAGCTATTTGGAAAAAGGGCTTTAGATAGAGATGAAACAGATATGAGTGGAAATTATTTATTACAATATTTTGCGATGCTTTTTTAAAACTTCACTCTTGCGCTATTATAGGTTATATGCTATTATAATACTCGGTTCTGTCAAAGTTGCCGGAATCGCACGTAAGTGCCTAAAAGATAGGCACTAAGTGCTCATACCGAGTCGTCTGGTAAGCTCGGAAAGACCTCGCTAACGGCGACGACATGGATCGCACGTAAGCGTCCAAAGGACGGACGCTAAGTGCTCATACCGAGGCGCAGTAGCCAAGTGGTAAGGCGTGGGACTGCAACTCCCTGATCACCGGTTCAAATCCGATCTGCGCCTGTCAATAAAGTCCGGGACATCATGTTCCCGGATTTTTCATTTTTAAAAATTCCTCAGAAAACATGCTCAAGATTTCATCTGTGACTTCATCCGGCGTGAAAGCGCAGTCCTTTGAGATCCATTCCAGCATATCGGAGAACATTCCCCCGATCAAGAACTGCCGCTGCATTGGCGGAAGATTCTGCAGTACGCCGATGTGTTCCGTCAGGGTCTGCATACAGGTTTCAAAAGGGCGTTGTAGGATATAGGTCATATCGTGACGGATGAACAGCCTGATTTCTGCCGAGCGTTTCTCCCAAAATGAAAAGCATAATGAAATGGCCGCTCTCAGATCGTTTTCCGGGGCGTTTGTTATTGTGGACAGATATTCGTTGAAGCCTTGGTCGATATGCCATGCAAGTATGTGTTCTTTGGAGTCAAAATTTCTGTAAAAGGTCAGGCGGGACACACCTGCTTTTTCTGCGATGTCTTTGACTGTGATGGCTGTATATTCTTTCTTTTCCATAAGCAGGAGCAATGCTTTTGAGAGATAATCTTTACTGATGTCCGACGGTTTCATATAGTACCTCCTTGTGTCTGACTGTAACAAATCAGCGTGATCTGTATCTTCCTTTATGCTTTGGCAGCGTTATAATGAGTGTAACAGATGTTACATTGATTGTAAACGTAAGGAGGATTTTTAATGAGAGAAATGATTATTCTTATTTTAGTCAGTATCAGCGGCATCTGCTGGTCGATTGTGTATATTGAGTGCATACGGACAGGGTTTAAGCAGAAAACATACTGTATGCCGCTGTTTGCGCTGGCGCTTAATTTCGCGTGGGAGGGAATCTACGCGTTTACGGACTTGTTTATAAGGAAATCCATCGGTGCGCAGGCAATCGCAAATTCGTGCTGGTTTATACTGGACATTGTCATATTGGTCACATGGTTCAAGTTCGGTCAGGCTGAATTTACGGGAGAAAAGAAAAAATACTTTATCCCATGGACTGTACTGGTCGTTATCGTGGCGTTTGTCCTGCAGTTTTTGTTCATCTATGAGTTTGGCGACATTGAAGGGGAAAAATACTCCGCTTATCTCCAGAATATCGTCATGAGCCTTATGTTCATCGGCAGGCTGGACCGGGAGGGGAGCAGCAGGGGACAGACCATGACGATCGCGGTCTGCAAGTGCGTCGGTACGCTGACGCCGACGGTCTATGGCACTCTGGAAGGAAATGTATTTATCCTTATCACGGGAATCATATGCTTTATATTTGATATGATCTATATCTTATATCTGAGACAGGTACAGTTAAAAGAGCGGAAGCATTGTGGTTGAGAAAATGAGCAGCAGAAAAACAGATGGCAGACAGAAGAACCATCGGCTAAGCCGATGGTTCTGATTGTCCCGAAGAGACCTTAGAGTCCATATTCATCCAGTTTTCCTGATTGATATAAGATAACTGGGAGTCAATAATTCGGATATACACTTCATCCCGTTTCTCAGAAGACAGGCGGGAGGTCAGGGAGAGAATGGACAGGAAACGTTCATTCTCATGGAGGGAACGATAATAATGATTGAGCTGGGCAAGCGTTCTGCGATAGATGAAAAGAGCAGTGGCCGCGACAAACTCGATGATGGTGCCTCCGACGGCCCCGATTGTTAAAGTTCCCTGATAATGGTCGAGAAAGAGAAGGGCGGCGATGGAGAGGAACAAAACGAGCGCCCCGATCAGGCACATTACTGCGGAGAGAAAGAAAGCTCCGCGCGCCTGCTTGCGGCTGATCTGATAGAACAGACGCAGTTCTTTGATGTTCGAGAGCATGAGTCCTAAGATGCCCTGCTCCTGTTCTGTATCCGCCTGCGGGTTCTGCATTGCCTGCCGGAGATAAGAGTCGATTTTTTCCTGTTCCTTTGCCCAGTCCTCAATTCCGTCAGGACGGAAAATCAGATAGAAAAAAGCGGCCGGCACGAAGGACATAAGCAGCATGGCAAACAGTGCCATAACGACAACCGGTATACTCCTGTTCGTGATCAGAAGAAACAAAAGGTAAATGCAGATACTGACAAGAAGTAAAAACGTACATATGATTCCAATGCGTTTAACACGGCTTTTCAAAATAATCCCCCCATTCAATGCTGATTCCCGCGAACAGCGAGCCAAGCGGACATGCTCGCATTGTCCGGTTGGCGGCTGCCGCGAGAGTCTTTGACTTGCTGACAAGTATATATGTCCTTCCATAAAATGTCAATTTCTTTTTGGGAAAACGAGGGGAAATCTACTTTGCGCAAATCCATTGTTTACGGACTCAGCGGACGGTGTTATAATATCAATACTGGCACAGAGGAAAAGCAGCCGGGGAACAGGCTGCTCTTTTCTTTGTTTCCTAGGAAACTTCGTTCCTATGAAACAAAAACGCCCCGCAAGGATCGCACTGCGGCGGAGATGAAGATGGCGCCGGAGTGCCCCGCCGCAGGCGGAGAATCCTGCGTGGCAGGATTCTTTTTTATAAAACATGTATAAGGAGTTATTTTGATATGGAATTGACAACGGTTCGTGAATTATTTAAGAACAGGGAAGCATATCTTGACAAAAAGGTTACGGTAGGCGGCTGGGTACGCAGCATCCGTGATTCCAAGACATTTGGATTTATCGTGATAAATGACGGTTCTTTTTTTGAGACGCTGCAGGTCGTATATCATGACAGTATGGACAACTTTGCGGAAGTCTCCAAGCTGAACGTGGGAGCGGCTGTCATCGTGACGGGTACTCTTGTGGCCACGCCTCAGGCGAAGCAGCCATTTGAGATTCAGGCGGATGAAGTACAGATCGAGGGCGCTTCCGCGCCGGATTATCCGCTGCAGAAGAAGCGCCACAGCTTTGAATATTTGAGGACGATCTCCCATCTGCGTCCAAGGACGAACACATTTCAGGCAGTGTTCCGTGTGCGTTCGCTTGCGGCTTACGCGATCCATAAGTTCTTTCAGGAGAGAGGCTTTGTGTATGTGCACACACCGCTTATCACGGGAAGCGACTGTGAGGGCGCGGGCGAGATGTTCCGCGTGACAACATTAGATATGGAGAATGTGCCGAAGAACGAGGATGGCAGCGTCGACTACACACAGGATTTCTTCGGGAAGGAGACAAGCCTGACGGTCAGCGGCCAGTTAAACGGCGAGACATACGCGCAGGCGTTCCGCAGCATCTACACCTTCGGGCCGACATTCCGCGCGGAGAACTCTAACACGACGAGACACGCGGCGGAGTTCTGGATGATCGAGCCGGAGATCGCGTTCGCGGATCTTAATGACAACATGGATCTTGCGGAGGCGATGCTGAAATATGTGATCAACTATGTGTTGGAAAACGCCCCGGAGGAGATGAACTTCTTTAATTCCTTCGTGGATAAGGGACTCCTTGACCGACTGAAAAATGTAGTAGAGTCAGACTTTGCCCGCGTGACATACACAGAGGCGATCGAGCTTTTGGAGAAGAATAACGACAAGTTTGAATATAAGGTATCATGGGGATGCGACCTGCAGACCGAGCATGAGCGCTATCTGACGGAAGAGATCTACAAGCGCCCGGTATTCGTCACAGATTACCCCAAGGAGATCAAGGCATTCTATATGAAGCAGAACGACGACGGAAAGACGGTTGCCGCAGTGGACTGTCTTGTGCCGGGTATCGGTGAGATTATCGGAGGAAGCCAGAGAGAGGATGATTATGAGAAGCTCTCTCGGCGCATGAAGGAACTTGGACTGAAAGAGGAAGATTACGGCTTCTATCTGGATCTGAGAAAATACGGTTCCACGAGACATGCAGGCTTCGGACTGGGATTTGAGCGCTGCGTGATGTACCTGACAGGAATGTCGAACATCCGCGACGTTCTTCCGTTCCCGAGGACAGTGAACAACTGCGAACTGTAACCATCATCGGCATCGCCGCAGGTGCGGATGCGGCATTACCGGACACTGCGGGGAGTGTTCTGCGGCTGATCAGATCCTGACGCGGGCAGAGGCGGGCAACAAAAACGAATGTATAACATACAGGAGGGCGCGGCAGTCAGATGCAGCGCTCTTTTCTGTTTCATTAGGAAACTTCGTTCCTATGAAACAAAACGCTCTGCGGAAATCTTTATTTTACTTAAGGGGAGGGAGGAGCATATGAGATTCATACACATTGCAGACGTGCATCTGGGCGCGCAGCCGGATGCGGGCCCCCTGTATAGCAAGGGGCGGGCGCAGGAAATATGGGATACCTTTGAGAGTGTGATCCGCGTGTGTGAGGCAGAGCGGACGGACCTTCTTCTGATTGCGGGAGATTTGTTTCACAGGCAGCCGCTCGTCAGGGAGCTAAAGGAGGTCGATTACCTCTTTTCAGAACTGAGTCATACGAAAGTGGTGCTTATCGCGGGAAATCACGATCATATCAGAAAGGACTCCCATTATAAGACATTTCAATGGAGTGAAAATGTATACCCACTTTTTGGCGAGACGCCGGAGTATATTGACTTCCCGGAGATTGATACGGCTGTATACGGACTTAGCTATCATAAAAAGGAAATACGCGAACCGCTGTACGACAATCTGAGGGCGGCCGGGGTAATGCCCTTTGAGATCCTGCTGGCCCACGGCGGGGATGACAGCCACATCCCCATCGACAAAAGGGCGCTGTCAGCTTCTGGCTTTGACTATATCGCCATGGGGCATATCCACAAACCTCAGGCACTTGAAAAAAATCATATCGTCTATGCGGGGGCGCTGGAGCCTGTGGATAAAAATGACGTGGGAGCGCACGGGTATATAAAGGGCGAGATCACGGAATCGGGCGTGAGGACAGAATGGATCCCCTGCGCGAAGCGGGAGTATATTCATCTGGAGCTGCCTGTGGAGACAGGGGATACTACAGGGAGTCTCAGGGACGAGATCGTGCGGCTGACAGAGGAATACGGCAGCGGGAATATCTATAAAATCATTCTCACCGGGAGCAGGAACGAGGATGTCCTGTTTGATACAAAGAGGCTGGAGGATGCAGGAAATATCACCGAAGTCGTGGACGAGACGTTTCCGGCCTATGATATCCCACGCCTGTATGAAGAGAACAGGAACAATATCCTCGGGCGGTATATCGGGCATTTCGCGGGATGCGAGGAAGGAAGTGTGGAGCATGAGGCGCTGTACGAGGGGATAGAAGCGCTTCTGGGAGGCAGAACTTAGCGCGGCAAAACGGCAGAAAAGGGGAAAGGAGGGGCAGACATGGTTATTAAAGAGTTATATGTCAAAAATTTTGGAAAACTGACGGAACGCCACTTCTATCTTCGTGACGGTCTGCAGGTTATAAGCGGGGAGAACGAATTTGGAAAATCCACCCTTCACGCGTTTATCCGCGCCATGCTTTTCGGACTGGAGCGGGGGCGGGGGCGCGCTGCGGCCAAGGATGATTTCACACGGTATGAGCCGTGGGATTCGCCGGGCAATTATGCGGGGGTTATGCGGTTTTCCTGCGGAGGCCGTGCCTTCCGGTTGGAGAGAAGCTTTGACCGTTATACGAAAAGGGCGTCCCTTGTCTGCGAGGACGACGGAGAAGAATTATCCGTGGAGCAGGGGGATTTGGACATGCTGCTGGGCGGCCTGACGCCGGGAGTTTTTGACAGTACGGTGTCCGTGGGGCAGCTTCAGGTGGAGCCGGGGCAGGAGCTTTACGACGCTTTGGAGAATTACGCGGTAAATTATTTTGAAACAGGGAGCGGGGAGATCGACCTTGCCGCTGCGTTCCGTCTGCTGAAGGATAAGAAACGAAGCGTTGCAAAAGCGGTCAAAGAAGAGGATACGGAGCAGGAGGCCCAGCGGGATAAGCTGCTTGCGGAAATCAGTTATCTTGAGCGGGATATCGATGGAATCCGTTCGGAGTATGCCCAGAAAGAGGAAGAGCTTGCCGACATCAAAAGAGAGCTTGCGGCTGACAGAGATTTTAACGGCCAGAGAGGCCCGGACAGAGAAATGGATACGGGGGATGGTGACGGCGGCTCCCCAGCGGGCAGCAGGAACCTCATCCTCACAGGATTAGGCGGACTCTTTGCGGGCGCGGCGGGATTTTTGTGGAGCACGTTTTTAGGAAGCCGGGGAGAGGCGGTAAACTTCCTGACCGTCGGTGTGATCGCGGGCGCGGTGGCGCTGATTGGCTTTCTCTGCCTTGCCGGAGGCTGTGTTATGTGGCTGAGGGAAAGAAACTCCCGGAAGCTAAGAGGTCGGGGTGGGGGATTACGAGAGCAAAAGGAAGACTGCCGACAGAAGGAACGCATAAAAAGTGCGGACAAAGAGACAGCGAGGACAGGAAAAGAAGAGCAGATATCCCGTATTCAGTGGGAGATGGGGCACCTGCTTTCTGAACAAAAAGAGAAGGAGATCCGCCGGGATAATATCAGAGAAGAGTGGGCGGAGTGCGGGATAAGCGACATCCGGAAAAAGCTTTGCCAAAGCCTGCGCGCTTTGGAGCTGGCGGAGGAAACCTTGAGGCAAAGCGCAAAGGAGACCGGGGACGCTGGTGCGGACGCCATGAAAAGAAAAGCTTCTAAGATTCTTGCTCAGATCACGGAGGGCAGATACCAAGGGATTGAGCTTGACGGAGAGAGGAGGCTTTCTGTGTGGGACGGCGTCAGACGAATCCCGGCAGAACGGCTGAGCCGGGGGACGATTGAGCAGATCTATCTGTCAGTGCGTCTGGCGGCGGCAGAGCTTTTGCTGGAAGAAGAGATTCCCCTCATTTTTGACGACGCTTTTGCATTTTATGATGACAAACGGTTGGAATCTGCGTTAAAATGGTTGAGCAGAAGCGGGAAACAGGTTATAATATTTACCTGCCAAAACAGGGAAGAAGAGATTGTAAATAAATTAAGAGGGTAGTATACTCATGAAAATAACAATGCCGAGAAAAGTAATCATGATCATCAATAATCTCCAGCTTCACGGATATGAAGCCTATGCCGTAGGGGGATGTGTGCGTGATTCTATACTTGCCAGACGTCCGGAGGACTGGGATATCACAACGTCAGCGCGTCCGGAGGAGATCAAAAAGCTATTCCGCAGGACCGTGGACACAGGGATTGAGCACGGGACTGTCACTGTGCTTGTCGGGAAAGACGCCTTTGAAGTGACCACATACCGGATCGACGGAGCTTACGAGGACAGCAGACATCCAAAGGAAGTGCGGTTTACCAATCGTCTTGAGGAGGATCTGCGCCGCCGTGATTTTACGATCAATGCCATGGCCTACAATGACGAGGTGCGTCTTGTGGACGTGTTCGGGGGGATGAAGGACTTGAACCATCACCTGATCCGCTGTGTGGGCGACGCGAGGGAGCGTTTTTCAGAAGACGCCCTGCGTATTCTGCGCGCGGTGCGTTTCTCTGCCCAGCTTGATTTTCCCATTGAGGAGAAGACGGCAGAGGCGGTGAAAGAGCTGGCGCCCACCCTTGAAAATATCAGTGCGGAGCGGATACAGACGGAGCTTGTGAAGCTGCTTGTGTCCGCCCACCCGGAGCGGATACAGGACGCGTATGAGATGGGGATCACGAAGATCGTCCTGCCGGAGTGGGACGCTATGGTCGGAGTGGAGCAGAAGACCCCCCATCACAAGTATGACGTGGCGCAGCATACGCTTCACGCCCTGAAAAATGTAAAGAGGGATAAGATCCTGCGCCTTACCATGCTGTTTCACGATATGGGGAAACCGTCCATGAAGACGACAGATGAAAACGGGCGCGATCATTTTAAAGGACATGCGCTTGTGAGCGAGGAGATTGCGCGCAAGGTCATGCACAGGCTGAAATTTGACAACGACACGATTAAAAAGGTTACCCGCCTTGTCTGCTACCATGATTACCGCATGGAGGCGACCCCGAAGAATGTACGCCGGGCGATGAACCGGATCGGCGTGGAGCTGTTCCCGTATTATCTGGCAGTCCGCATGGCTGACGCCAAGGCGCAGAGTCCGTATAAGAGGCGTGAGAAGATCGAGAATATCATTGCTATACGGGAGATTTATCAGGAGATACTTTTAAACAAAGAATGTATTAACTTAAGGCAGCTTGCCGTGAGCGGCAGAGATCTCATGAAGCTGGGGATGCAGCCGGGCAGGGAGCTGGGCGGCATGCTCACTGAGCTTCTGGAATATGTTCTGGATGATCCGGCCAGAAACGAAAAAGAAATACTGTGTAACTATGTGAAAGAAAAACTCAATCTGTAATCATACTCGGGCTGTCCCCGTCATACATTAGATTATCGATAGACGACAGAAGTCTGACAGGGGGCAGCCATGAGAGAAGAATACGGACTGGAAGTGCTGGAGAAATATAATATAGAAGTAAAAGGCACCCGAAAAATAAGGGGTGCGTTTTTTTGCGATACAAATGAAGGGACGATGCTGTTAAAAGAAACAAGGATTTCCGAGCGGCGCGCCCTTTTCTTATATCGTGTCCTAAGTCTTTTGGAGGCAAGGGGAAATGTGAAAGTTGACACTCCCGTATTTACAGAAGAGGGAGAACTGCTCGTGACTTCCCGGGAAGGCATTACTTATATGCTGAAAAAATGGTATCAGGGGAGGGAGTGCGATATCCGTCAGGAGAACGAGGTCGTCCGCGCGGCACGGCAGCTTGCCCTTCTTCACAGAGAGCTTGACGAGGTATCCGCTGACGCGGCGGAGCTGGAAGTTCCGGAGGGGAAAAGTCCGGTGGAAATGATAGGACGCCACAACCGGGAACTGAAGAAAGTGCGCACATTCATACGGAGCCGGGTGACAAAGAATAAATTTGAGTATCTGTTTTTGGAGAGCTTTGATAAGATGTACGGCATAGCAGAGGAAGTCCTGCTCAGGATGGAGGCTTCCGGGTGCGGGAAGCTTTACGGGGAAAGTGTAAACGGGGCAAAGCTTGCCCACGGAGATTATAATTATCATAATCTTCTTATACTCAAAGAGGGAATCGCGGTGACAGATTTTGAGCGGGTGCATGCGGATATACAAGTGAATGATTTGTATTATTTTATTAGAAAAGTCATGGAAAAACATCACTGGAAACTAAAAAGTGGACAGAAACTGATCGAAGCTTATGAGGCGGTACGCCCGCTGTCCTTGGAGGAACGGGAATATCTGGGACTTTCGCTTGCCTATCCTGAAAAGTTCTGGAAAACCGCAGGAAATTATTATCGCTCCAATAAGGCTTGGATACCGGAAAAGTACGTGGAAAAGCTGGAACTCGCGGTGCGCCAGTGCGAAGAAAAGTATGAGTTCCTCGAGGAGATATTTTCCTTGAAGATGTAGAAGAGTTTTATTGCCGTCCGGCGGGAAACATGGTATATTTAAACTAAGTTTGCGGTGGGTGTCGGCGAAGTCCGTTCTATAGCCGGTGCCGCGCGCAAAATAAAGAAATGTCAGGAGTGGTAAAAATGTATCAGGAAGAGTATAAGCGCTGGATGGCGGCAGATCTTGAGGATGCTGATTTAAAGCCGGAATTATCTAAGATCGAGGGAAATGACGACGAGATAAAAGAACGTTTTGCGGTTGCCTTAAAGTTTGGCACAGCGGGACTGCGCGGGGTGCTGGGGGCAGGAACGAACCGCATGAACATCTACGTAGTGCGTCAGGCTACACAGGGACTGGCCAACTGGGTAAAGACACAGGGCGGTACGCAGACCGTAGCCATCAGCTATGACAGCCGCTTAAAGAGCGATGTGTTCGCTAAAACCGCAGCGGGAGTTCTGGCGGCAAACGGAATCAAGGTGCGTATCTACGACGCTCTGATGTCGGTGCCTGCGCTTTCCTTTGCGACACGTTATTACAACTGCAACGCGGGCATCATGGTGACGGCTTCCCATAACCCCGCCAAGTACAACGGCTACAAGGCTTACGGGCCGGACGGATGCCAGATGACAGACGACGCGGCTGCCATCGTATATGAGGAGATTCAGAAGACAGACGTGCTGACAGGCGCGAAGTACATATCTTTCGCTCAGGGCGTTGAGGACGGACTTATCCGCTTTGTAGGAGACGACTGCAAGAGAGCTCTTTATGACGCCATCGAGTCCCGTCAGGTTCGCCCGGGTCTGTGCAGCACCGCAGGACTTAAGCTGGTGTACAGTCCTCTCAACGGCTCGGGACTTGTGCCAGTGACACAGATATTAAAGGATATCGGAGTGACAGATATTACTATCGTCCCGGATCAGGAGTATCCGAACGGCTACTTTACTACATGCAGCTACCCGAACCCGGAGATCTTCGAGGCGCTGGAGCAGGGACTGAATCTTGCGAAAGAGACTGGCGCTGATCTGATGCTGGCGACAGACCCCGACGCGGATCGCGTAGGCATCGCCATGAAGTGCCCGGACGGCTCTTATGAGCTGGTAAGCGGAAATGAAGTAGGAGTTCTTCTTCTTGACTATATCTGTGCGGGGCGCATTGAGAAGGGCACGATGCCGGACAAGCCGGTGGCAGTAAAATCCATCGTGTCCACACCGCTTGCAGACGCGGTGGCAGAGCACTACGGCGTAGAACTTCGAAACGTACTCACAGGGTTTAAGTGGATCGGGGATCAGATCGCACAGCTTGAGCAGGCAGGCGAGGTGGAGCGCTTTATCTTCGGCTTCGAGGAGAGCTATGGATACCTTGCAGGACCGTATGTGCGTGACAAGGACGCGGTGATCGGCTCCATGCTCATCTGCGAGATGGCGGCTTATTACAGAAGCATTGGAAGTTCCTTAAAGCAGCGTATGGAGGAGATCTATGAGCAGTACGGAAGATATCTCAACAAGATCGACAGCTTTGAGTTCCCGGGTTTAAGCGGCATGGACAAGATGGCGGGTATCATGCAGGGGTTGCGTGAGAATCCGCTGACTGAGATCGCGGGATATAAGGTTGCGGCTGTGACAGATTATCAGAAACCGGAGGAGACAGGTCTTCCCGCCGCAAACGTGCTCATCTATAAGCTGGAGAACAACGCGACTGTGATTGTCCGCCCGTCAGGGACAGAACCTAAGATCAAGATTTATTACACAACTCTTGGAAAGGATCTCGCGGAGGCGGAAGCAGAGAAGGAGAAGCTTTCCGCAGCGTTAAAACCAGTGATGTCATAGGGCATATGGGACACTATTGACCGGTAACAGTAAGAAGCCGTAAAAAACGGCGAAAAATCTTGACAAAGCATTGGGAAACCGTTATAACAGTACATAAAGGCTGAAATATGCGGACGACAGGGCATAGTCGCCTTTGTTAAAATTAAATTGTATGCAGGTACAATAAAGAGGAGGATTTACCTATGAACAAAACAGAACTGATCGCAGCAATTGCAGAGCAGGCAGACATTTCCAAGAAAGATTCTGAAAAAGCATTAAAGGCTTTTATCGATGTTGTAACAGAAGCACTTAAGAACGACGACAAAGTACAGCTTGTTGGTTTTGGAACATTTGAAGTGAGCAAGAGAGCGGCAAGAGAGGGAAGAAACCCGCAGACAGGCAAGACAATGAAGATCGCGGCATGCAAGGCTCCAAAGTTCAAAGCCGGAAAAGCATTAAAGGATGCTATCAACTAATCTTATCTTGTTATTATTGATAAAAGAGTTGGAGAGGGTGTCTCAAAAGTTATTTTGAGACGCCCTTTTTGCTCAGACGGAGGTGCAAAATGCGTCTGGATAAATTCTTAAAGGTGTCTAGGATTATCAAAAGAAGGACCGTGGCAAACGAGGCGTGTGACGCAGGGCGTGTCATGGTGAACGACCGTCCGGCAAAGGCGTCGGCACAGGTGAAAGCAGGAGATATCATCGAGATCGGCTTCGGGACAAAAAGCGTCCGCGTGGAGGTGCTGAACGTTCAGGAGACAGTGAAAAAGGAAGAGGCAAAAGACCTGTTCAAATATCTTTAGGAATAAATAAAAACAACCTCTCATATATTTAAAAGCAGAGTGGGAGGGAGTGCGGATGGAAGAACAGCGTATTGCAAAGACACATAAACTTGTAGTCAACAACCGGAAGACAGCTATGGTGACAGGAGTGCTTGACGTCCTTTCCTTTGACCTGAATGAGATATTGCTTGAGACAGAGCAGGGTATGCTGATGGTAAAAGGGAGCGATCTGCATGTGAACAGGCTGACCGTGGAGAAAGGGGAGGTTGACCTATCCGGAACCATAGACAGTATTGCCTACTCTAATATTTCCCAGACAGCAAAGGGCGGCGAGAATTTCCTGTCAAAGCTGTTTAAGTAGGCGGCCTATGATACTGGGGATTGGAACAGAGGCGGGCGTCTTTCTCTACGCCGGACTGTCGGGGATGACAGTCCTGTTTGCGTATAATATATTAAGCTGTCTGCGTAAGATCATACCACATAATTCTATTGCAATGGGGATAGAAGACCTGCTTTTCTGGATCGCGGCAAGCGGATACTTCTTCGGCAGGATGTATGAGACGACCTACGGGAGCATACGCTGGTTTTTCGTGCTTGGCGTGGTGTGCGGCGCCGGGACGGGCGGACTTTTGCTCCGCCTTGCGGTAAAAATTTGGGCAAAGCTGAAGAAAGACCTTGAAAAGTATAAAAAAAGCGGATAGAATAAATTTTATACAGGGGAGAAAATAACATTAATAAGCAGGGTGAGTATAAATGAATAAGATGAGAAGCCAGAAGACTGGAAAAGCAAAGCAGAGGAGAAAAGGTCTGCGGCTCAGGCATTATAAGAGGAGCATTTTCCTGATCTGTGCGGTTCTTGTATGCCTTTCGGGGTCATTGGCAGTCAGCTCCGTGAGACTTCAGGAGAAGAATGCGCAGTATAAGGCTCAGGAGGAGGAGTTGGAGGCACAGATCAAAGAGGAAAAGAAGCGGACAGAAGAAGTAAAGCAATATGCGGAATACGTCAAGACGGACGATTACATTAAAGATACTGCGGAAGATAAGCTGGGGCTTGTAGATCCGAATGAGATCATTTTTAAACCCTCAGAGTAAATCCGGCCGTCAGGTAAAGCATGGCACGGACATGCCTAGGATAGAGAACAGATAAGCTACGAATGAAGACTCCGGGAGAGATACTCCCGGGGTTTTTATTTCATAGGAACTTCGTTCTTATGAAATAAAAATGCTCCGCACAGACCGCAAAATGTCCGGGGGACATTTGTTCTGCGCCGACCGAAGTGGAACAAAGACCGCGCTGCGGAGGAACTTGATATAGAGAAAGGGAGACGACGGCATGAATGAGGGACAGGCGCTGCACGGCAGCCCCTATGTAGAACAGATTGAAAAATTCGCACATTCTTTGAGGCAGCTATCAAAGACCTTCCTAGGACTTGAGGAGGCACGGCAGGCATTTTCTTCGGAGGAGATCGAGAGCATGTTCTCCCGGGTGAGGGAAAAGGTGTGCGGGAAGTGTGAGAAGTGCGGCTGGTGCTGGGGTGAGAATTTTGTACACACGTATCAGATGGGGTATGATGTGCTTTTTGCGGTAGACCACTACGGAAATGAACTGAATACGGAGACAAAGCGCAAGCTGATGCAGCGGTGTATCATGGCGCCGAGGTTTTTAAGGGAGATGTTGGAGGGATTTCACGATGCCAGACAGAATATTATATGGGTAAACAGGATGGCAAGGAGCAGGGAGAGCTGTGCCATACAGCTTGACACCTTTGCGGATATGATGCAGAGTACGGCAAAGGAGCTGGAGAACAGTATCTTCACCGATGAAAGGCTGGAAAAGAAGATTACCGCACTTCTGCGGAAAAAGGATATCCGTGTGCTGTATACGCATTTCTTCATGAACGGGGAAGGCAAGTATGAGATCCATGTTACTGCCCGCACGATGAAGAAAGAGAAGATAGCCGCGAAAGAAATTGTGCGCGCCGTATCAGAGGCGGCGGGCAGACGGCTTGTGCTTTCGCCGGACTGTGCGCAGATGGTCGGTCCGAAGTATATGACTCTGGTATGCAGGGAAGGCCCGGCGTATTATACGATGCAGGGGACGGCGCGCATCGGAAAAGGATGCTCCGCTATCTCGGGAGATAATTTTGCCATGATGGACATGCCCGGCGGGAAAAGAGGGGCAGCGCTCTCAGACGGGATGGGTTCCGGCGAGGAGGCGTGTAAGGAGAGCACCCTTGTCATTGAGCTTCTTGAAGAGCTTTTAGGCGCGGGTTTCCCGGAAAAAACAGCCATACAGATGATCAACACCACGCTCGTCATGGGGAGAGAAGAGATTCATTATTCCACGGTTGATATGACAGTGTTTGACCTGTATACAGGAGAGTGCGAGATCATCAAGGCTGGGGCTTCGTCAACATTTATAAAGAAGAAGGACTGTGTGGAGCACTTAAGCTCAACAAGCCTTCCCATCGGTGTGATGAACCATATTGAGATCGATTCCGTGAAGCGAAAGCTGGAGGACGGAGACTTTGTGATCATGGTGACGGACGGTGTGCTGGATGCCCTTCCCGTCGGCGAGCAGGACATTCTTCTTGAGACGATCATACAGGGGACAGCAATGACAAATCCGAGGGAGATCGCCCATCATATATTAGAGCAGGTGCTTGCGTGGACGGGAAAAGAGCCTGCGGACGACATGACCGTGCTGGCGGTGGGAATATGGGAAGTATAAGAAAGCTTTGCTTTTCGTGGAAGATTAGGGTATAGTTTACATATGATGGATAAAGTAGAAAGAAAAGTGGAAGTGTTTATCAGAGAGCACGGCATGATAGAGAGTGATGACGTGGTGATCGCAGGTGTATCGGGAGGAGCGGATTCGGTATGCCTGCTTTTTGTACTCTGGGGCCTGAAAGAAAAGCTGGGGTTTAAGCTCCGCGTATGCCATGTGAATCACGGCCTGAGAGGCGCGGAGGCTGACGCGGACGAGGCATATGTGAAGTCGCTCTGCGAGAAGCTGAGTGTTCCGTGCCGCTTTTTCCATGAAGATGTGGAATCATTTGCAAAAAAATGGAAACAATCTCCTGAGGAGGCCGGGCGGACAGTCCGCAGAAATGCTTTCGAGGCGATGTGCAGGGAAGACGGCGGAACGAAGATCGCGACCGCCCATCATCAGGGGGACAACGCGGAGACCGTCCTATGGAACATGGCAAGAGGAACCGGACTGAAAGGACTGCGCGGCATCCGGCCTGTGGAAGGACGGTGTATCCGGCCGCTGCTCGCCCTCACAAGAGAGGAGACAGAGCGCTTCCTTCAGGAGAAGGGAGTCCGCTGGTGTGAGGACGCGACCAATGCGCAGGACGGCTATACAAGGAACCGCATACGACACAACATCCTGCCCGTACTGGCGGAGCAGGTAAATCTACAGGTTGCCCGTCATCTGGAGGAGCTGTCCCGGCAGGCCGGGGAGGTGTGGGACTATCTGGAGCGGGGGACAGACCGGGCGTGGGAGCGCTGTGTGAGCGTTTGCGGCAGTGATGGGAAGACTCCCGCGCATGAGAAGGATGCAAGGATGCGGGACGGCTGTTCTTTATATATTGATGAGGACACATTCCGGGAGGAAATGCCAGCGGTTCAGAAGCAGTTATTAAAGCGCTGTCTTTCCTCGGTGCGGGGGAGGGAGCAGGATATCGGCTCTGTCCATGTGGCCTCGCTGTCGGAGCTTTTCACAAAGCAGACAGGCCGCAGCCTTAACCTGCCCGGAAAAGTGACGGCAAGGAAAATGTACGGCGGCGTGTCGCTGAGCCGGGAAGAACAGTGCAAAAGCAGTATACCGGCAGAGGAGATCCTTCTGGAAGTTCCGGGAACGGTCGTCTGGCCGGGCGCGGACAAGGGCGGAAAGCGGTGGAGAATTACATGCCGTTTTCTGGAAAACGCGGATTTTTGGCAGGCAGAAGAGTTCCCGCAAAAAAGCTACACGAAATGGATTGATTATGATATAATTAAATATGGTCTTTCTGCGAGAACACGGCAAAGCGGCGACTATTTTATCGTAGATGAGAGTGGGAGCCGCCAGAAGCTGAAGGCGTTTTTTATCAACGAGAAGGTTCCGCAGGAGGAGCGAAAGAGGATGCTTCTCATCGCGGACGGGGAGCACATCGTATGGATCCCGGGCAGACGGATGAGCCGGGCATACCATATCAGCAGCACGACAAAGAAGATTCTTGAGATAAACATAACGGAGGAATGAAAGATGGCAGAGACGATCAGAGTCCTGATCCCGGAAGAAAAGGCTGACGAGAGGATCAGGGAATTGGGAAGGAAGATCAGCGAGGATTATGCGGGCAAACAGATTCATCTGATCTGTGTGTTGAAAGGCGGCGTGTTTTTCATGTGTGAGTTGGCGAAGCGGATCAGTGTGCCAGTGTCCATGGATTTCATGTGCGTTGGAAGCTACGGGGACGGTACATCCTCCAGCGGCGTGGTTCGACTGGCAAAGGATCTGGATGAGAGCATTGAGGATAAGGAAGTGCTGATTGTTGAGGATATCATTGATTCGGGGAATACATTATATTACCTCATGGATATCCTGAAGAAGAGAAACCCGGCGAGTCTTCGTCTGTGTACGCTTCTTGACAAACCGGACCGCAGGGTGAAGGATGTAAAGGTGGATTACTGCGGATTCGAGATTCCCGACGAGTTTGTTGTGGGATACGGACTTGATTATGCTCAGAAATATAGAAATCTTCCCTACATCGGAGTGGTGGAAGGACTGGAATAGGAAGGAGTAGCAGTTTTGGATAATAACAGAAATTACAGGAGCGTCAACCTGTCTACGGTTATCATGTTTGTGGTCATCGTCGCGGCGGCGCTCTGGATGGCAGGACGGATGCAGACGCACCGGCAGGAGACGGCATATACGGACTTTGTCGCCATGGTGGAGGATAAGAACGTCACAGACGTTTATATCGACCTGAACAGCGCCGTGCCTACGGGTACGGTGTCCTTCATGCTGAAAGACGAGGAAGGAACCCGCGTTGTCAATGTCTCCGATGTGGAAGAGGTGAAGGATCTTTTAGACGATAATAAAGTGAAATACAGTCTGTCAGCGATTCCCGAGGAATCCATTCTCACGGCAGTCCTTCTTCCTCTGCTTATTACACTGGGCGGCGTGTTCCTTATCTTCTGGCTGATGAACCGCCAGAACGGGGGAGCCAACGCCAAGGCCATGAGTTTTGGCAAGAGCCGCGCCCGGATGGCCGGACAGGACGACATCAAGGTGACCTTTGGAGATGTGGCAGGATTAAAAGAAGAGAAAGAGGAACTGGAGGAGATCGTCGATTTCCTCAAGTCTCCCAGAAAATACGTACAGCTCGGTGCGCGTATCCCTAAAGGAGTGCTCCTTGAGGGACCTCCGGGAACCGGAAAGACGCTGCTTGCCAAGGCGGTGGCAGGAGAGGCGGGGGTTCCGTTTTTCAGTATCTCCGGCTCTGATTTTGTGGAAATGTTCGTGGGTGTGGGAGCATCCCGTGTGCGCGATCTGTTTCAGGATGCGAAAAGAAACTCTCCGTGTATCGTGTTCATCGATGAGATCGACGCTGTCGCAAGGCGGCGCGGAAGCGGCCTTGGCGGCGGGCACGATGAGAGGGAGCAGACATTGAACCAACTCCTTGTGGAGATGGACGGCTTCGGCGTAAACGAAGGGATCATCGTCATGGCGGCGACAAACCGTAAGGACATTCTTGACCCCGCGATCTTAAGGCCGGGGCGTTTTGACAGGAATGTCATCGTAGGGCGCCCGGACGTAGGCGGACGTGAGGAAATTTTAAAAGTCCACGCAAAGAACAAGCCGCTGGGAGACGACGTGGATCTGCGCCAGATCGCGCAGACAACCGCCGGGTTTACGGGGGCGGATCTTGAGAACCTGTTAAATGAGGCCGCCATCCTCGCGGCAAAGGATAACCGCGTGTATATCCAACAGCAGGATATCCGTCATTCATTTGTAAAAGTGGGCATCGGGCCGGAGAAGAAGAGCCGTATCGTGTCAGAGAAGGAGCGACGGATTACAGCATTCCATGAGGCAGGACACGCGATTCTCTTCCATGTGCTGCCGGACGTGGGGCCTGTGTACAGTGTATCCATCATCCCTACAGGCGGTGCGGGCGGTTACACGATGCCCCTGCCAGAAAAGGATGATATGTTCAATACAAAAGGACATATGCTTCAGGAGATCACGGTTTCTCTTGGCGGGCGTGTGGCGGAGGAAGAGGTCTTTGACGATATCACGACCGGGGCGTCTCAGGATATCCGGCAGGCGACCGCGATTGCAAAGTCCATGATCACAAAATTCGGTATGTCCGAGCGCCTCGGACTTATCAATTATGACAATGACAATGACGAGGTGTTTATCGGGCGTGACTTCGGGCACACATCAAGAGGCTATGGAGAAAAAGTGGCGGGCACGATTGACGAGGAAGTGAAGCGGATTATCGACGACTGCTACGAGAAAGCGCGGGGCATCATCAAGGAATACCATGATGTGCTGGAAGCATGCGCAGAGCTTCTACTTGAAAAAGAGAAGATCACGCGCGGCGAGTTTGAGGCGCTGTTTGAGAACAGAGAGGCAGAGGAGGCTTGAATATATGAACAGAGACGCTCTGTTCTGCGACGGCACGCAGGATTATGTGATCCCTGCGGAGCCGGCGGAAAATGAGAAGATATTGCTGCGGTTCCGCACAGCACACAACGATGTGGAGGAAGTGAATCTCCTCACGGGCGGGAACAGCTACGCCATGTGGAAAGCGGGAACTTACGGCGAATTTGACTATTATGAGATTGAATGGCAGTTAGGGCGCGGGCCTTTCCGGTATTCCTTTGAGATAAAAAAAGGGGAACAGATCTGCTACTATAACCGTTATTCCGTCTCGGATCACAAAGAGGATTATTATGCCTTTACGATTGTTCCGGGGTTTTCTACGCCTGACTGGGCAAAAGGCGCGGTCATGTACCAGATCTTCGTGGACCGTTTCTATAATGGAGATCCAGATAATGATGTGGAGGACCGGGAGTATATCTATATTGGAGAACCCAGCGCAAAGATCCGGGACTGGGACCAGGTTCCGGCCGCGAAGGACATCCACAACTTTTACGGCGGAGACCTGCAGGGCGTGATGGATAAGCTCGACTATCTGCAGGAGCTGAGAGTTGAAGTCATTTATTTCAACCCGCTCTTTGTATCCCCGTCCAATCATAAGTACGACATACAGGATTATGATTACATTGACCCTCATTACGGAAAGATCGTCGCTGACGGCGGCGAGGTGCTTCCGGCGGGGGCGCAGGACAATATCGGTGCGACGAAATATCAGAAGCGGACAGGAGATATCCGCAACCTTGAGGCCAGCAACGAGCTTTTTGCCCGTCTGGTGGAAGAGATGCACAGGCGCGGAATGCGCGTGATCATAGACGGAGTGTTTAATCACTGCGGCTCTTTCAACAAATGGCTGGATCGTGAGAGGATCTACGAACAGCAGGCGGAGTATTGCAAAGGCGCCTTCGTGAGCGCGGACAGTCCGTACAGAGGATTTTTCCGTTTCTTTGATGAGAGAGATGAGGCGTGGCCGTATAATCGCAGCTACGACGGATGGTGGGGGCATGACACTTTGCCGAAGCTGTCCTATGAGGACTCGCCGGAGCTTGAACAATATATTATGGACATTGCAAAGAAGTGGGTTTCGCCGCCTTATAACGTGGATGGCTGGAGACTGGATGTGGCGGCGGATCTCGGGTGCAGCAACGAATATAACCACATGTTCTGGAAGAGATTCCGCAAAGAGGTAAAAAGAGCAAACCCGCAGGCAATCATCCTCGCGGAGCATTACGGCGATCCCGTGGACTGGCTTCAGGGCGACGAGTGGGACAGCGTGATGAACTATGATGCTTTCATGGAGCCGCTGACATGGTTTCTTACCGGAATGGAGAAACATAGTGATGAACGGCGGACGGATCTGTGGGGCAACGCGGATAATTTTGTGGGCGCGATGCGTCATTTTATGGCGAGTATGCTTACTCCGTCCCTTCAAGTGGCGATGAACGAGTTGTCCAACCATGACCATTCCCGCTTCTTAACCCGGACGAACCATATCGTGGGCCGCGCTGAGAATGTGGGCGCAAAGGCAGCGTCGGAAGGCATAAACCATGCGGTTATGCGGGAGGCTGTAGTCGTGCAGATGACATGGGTTGGCGCGCCGACTATTTATTATGGAGATGAGGCAGGACTTTGCGGATTTACAGACCCGGATAACCGCCGGACATTTCCATGGGGGAAAGAAGACAAGGCGCTCTTTGAGTTTCACAAAGAGATGATCAGGATACACAAAGAAGAAAAGCCGCTTCGGAAGGGATCGCTAAAGCTCCTTTCCGCTGAAAATAATGTTCTGGCTTACGCGCGGTTTGAAGGCGGCGAGCAGATCGTTGTTATACTGAATAACAGTAAGGAACTAAAACAAGTGACTGTTCCGGTATGGCTGTGCGGAGTTCCAAAAGAGGGACGCATGGAGCGCCTCATGTATACATATGAGGAAGGATATACGACAGTGTATGATGAATATATCGTAGAGGACGGCGAGATTGTCATCAACATGGGGCGGCACTCGGCGGTGGTGCTTAAACCCGCCGGGGAAATTAGGCGATAAAAATAAGAGAGGGGAGTTCCTGAGATGGGACTCCTCATTTTCTTATATCACAGGATAGTCCGTCGGACTGACCTGTGATAACTGACCGATGATATCAAAAGCGCTCCGTGCGAGATGCACACATCGCATTAAGGTGTTTTACCGCTTTGCGGTATTGCGGCGGCGGTGCCACGACGGAGTACTGCGGCGGTGTCCCGGCGGAGAGAACAGGAGGAGAGGAATGGCGAAAAAAATAGCAGTTGTAAATGACTTGTCCGGCTTCGGGCGGTGCTCCCTTACGGCGGCGATCCCTGTAATTGCCGCCATGGGTGTGCAGCCATGCCCCCTGCCGACAGCGGTATTAAGCGCTCAGACAGGTTACCCCAGTTATTTCATAGATGACTATACAGAAAAGATGGAAAATATTTACATGGAATGGCGGAAGATGGGTGTGAGGTTTGACGGTATCTATACCGGGTTTTTGTCAGATGTCGGGCAGATTCGCCGGACTGAACAATTTCTGGACATTTTTCACGGTGAAGATACATTTCTCCTCGTAGATCCCGTCATGGGAGATAACGGAGCAAGGTTCGGAATCTTTTCAGAAGAATTCCAGTATGCGATGCGGGAGCTGGTGTGCCGCGCGGATATTATTACGCCAAACCTGACGGAACTGTGCCTACTCGCAGGCGAGGACTGCCGTCTTGCGGGTGAGGGCGCCGCAGCCGCCGGAGAAATGTGTCATTGTGAAACAAAAAGTGGATTTGCTGAGACGGGTAAAATGGGAAAAGGACATATCACAAACTTAGCCGGGCAGATGGCGCGGGACGTGATGGCACAAGGCCCGTCGGAGATTGTCGTCACGGGAATCCGCTTTGTAGATGAAGAAAGTGGGAAAGAAATGATGGGAAATCTCGCCGTTACCGGGAAAGGAGCAGAACTCTTTGCCGCAGAGTTTATAGGAGAAAGCTACTCCGGGACGGGTGATCTCTTCGCCTCGGTCATCGCGGGCGGAAGGGCAAGAGACTTTGAGCCGGCAGAGAGCGTGAAGCTAGCCCAGAAGTTCGTCGGCGCCGCCATCCGGGATGCAGTAAGAAAGGGTGTGCCGAGGAATGAGGGGGTAGAGTTCGAAAGACATCTGGGGATGCTGGTGCAGGGGGATCTGCCGTAGGAAGAGATGATCCGTCAGAGATGTTTTATCAAAGACACATTCTGAGCAGACCGTAAAGCGGCGCCGGTACTTGGCTCGCGTTCTTTGTGAGCCTATGTACCGCTGCGCCGCGTCCCGAGTGAAAACGTGTCTGTGAGGGATATATGTTCCTGCGGCTAGAAATTGCCCTGACCAATCCGTATTCTAAAGGCACATATGTTTTGTCTATTCTGCCGGATTGTT
>ERZ1643251.911-NODE-911-length-36803-cov-14.740938_pt1 | contig 36803 bp, 62 predicted proteins | sample MGYA00579261_ERZ1643251 | MGnify/ENA primary metagenome ERZ1643251 (study PRJEB29033, sample SAMEA4952267) | chicken gut metagenome | biome: Broiler Chicken; feature: Gastrointestinal Tract; material: Caecum | place: Ireland | collected 2018 | study: Broiler... | reverse complement strand
TTCACGATAGGCGCGCACTATGCCGGAGCAAACGTCACCGACGCAGTGTTCTTCCAGGGTACAGAGATAGACACGATCAGGCTAAACGGCAGTACATACGGCGCAGTGCAGCGATACATGCCTGGCGATGAAAGGGCTGCGCTGATCGCATCCATGACGGATCATATCAATCCCGCCACAGAAGCGCCGGAGCTGGCACGGCAGATTTCTATGGTTGCTGAGCAAGTGGCGGAGATGAAAGATCAAATCGCCGCGCTGATAGCGGATGTGGCCACCCTTAAGAATCCAGAAGGAAGCGAAGAAGGAGGAGGGGAAGAAACTGAAAGTGATCCGTTTACGGGAAAGATTCCTGACTGGGAGCCGTGGGACGGAATTTCTGACAGGTATCAGCGTGGCGCAATCGTCCGTGAAAATGGCGAGTACTATGTAAACGTGCTGAGCGGGATGCAGAACACATGGCAACCGGGCACTGCCGGAGTAGATGATAGGTATTGGATCAAGCTGACTGCGGAGCAGGCGGGGCAGTATGTGGACAGCACGCTTACGATCGACGATGTGTTAGCAATGAAGACGGAGTAAGGGAAGGTACACGAGGGAATGGACGTTATTTTGCAAACATACTACATCCTGCTGCCTATCATCGCGACGGCCTTGATCGGCTGGATGGGAGCGATGCTGAAGGGGCAGAAGAAGCGGGAGCAGGAACGTGTTAAGGCAGAGAAAGAAAAGGCGCACGCAGCGGAGAAAGACAGCAAGGCCGCAAGCACTGGTATTATGCTGGTGCTGCGGTACATGCTGAAACGGTATCACAGCGAATACATGCTGCAAGGAAAGATCACGTATGCGCAGTATCAGGACTGGCGAGACATTTTCGCGGCTTACTCCGCTCTTGGCGGCAACTCCATCGCTGTAGACTGGAACGATGACATCGAGGGGTTGGAGCGTACTGACTCCATTCCTTCCGCGTCGCCGTTCGAAGCGATGCTGCAGAAAAACTATGAGAAAGGAGGTGACGGAGATGAATGATAAGGTATACAATGTCCTGAAGTGGATTACGATGCTGGTTCTTCCTGGTCTTGGTACACTGTATTTTGCCCTGGCTAACATCTGGGGGCTGCCGTATGGCGAGGAAGTGACGGGGACGATCACGGCGGTGGTGACTTTTCTTGGCGCAGTGCTAGGCATCAGCACGGCAAAGTATAACAAAACGAAGAATAACAATGTGACGGAGGTAAAATAAAATGGCATGTTTTGCGAGTAAAGTAGTGAATTGGGCGCTGGGAGAAGTAGGATATAAGGAAACGCCCGACAACGTGACAAAATACGCGGAGTACATCGACACTACATATCCGAACTTTTACAACGGAAAGAAAAACGGATATGACTGGTGCGATGTGTTCGTTGACTGCGGATTTCTGCAGTGCTACGGCTACGAAAACGCCCTGCGTCTGCTGTGCCAGCCTGAGCACAGCACGGGCGCGGGAGTAGGATTTTCGGCGGATTTTTACAAGGCTGCGGGGCAGTTTCACACGGATCCGAAAGTCGGCGATCAGATATTTTTCTATAATCCCGCGACCGGATCCCGGGAGCATACGGGTCTTGTCGTGGATGTAGATGGATCCCACGTCTACACGGTAGAGGGGAACACGTCTAACGCCGTCAAGAAGCAGACCTATGCCCTGGGCGCGTCTAACATCTACGGATATGGCCGGCCGGCGTATGACGCGGAGGAAGAGTCCGACATCGAGACTTACACCGTCAAGGCCGGAGACACGCTGAACGATATCGCGAAAAAATACGGCACGACGGCGGACTATCTGGCGGAGTATAACGACATCGCCGACAAAAACAAGATCTACGTCGGTCAGGTGATCCTCATCCCCGCCTTCCCGGAGGATCCAGAAGAGGCGGACGATACGGACAAGGTGCTGGCGTTGCAGACGGCGCTGAACGTGTCCGGCAGCGGCGAGTGGGACGAAGAGACGGAGAACGCCGTCGCGCGGAACGAAATCCAGCAGGGCGATAAGGGCATTGACGTCCGTCTGCTGCAGTGGCTGCTGGAAGCGAACGGATACACGCTGCCTGGATACGGAGATGATGGCATTGCCGGAGCAGAGACGATCAAGGCGGTAAAGGCGTTCCAGGCGGATGCCGGACTCAAGGAAGACGGCATCGTGGGTGTGAACACGTGGAAAGCGTTGTGCGGAGTAGAGTAGTAAATACTTGACATCTTGACGGAGATGTGGTATACTATATATGAATCTGGTTGTTGTTTTCATAGTGTCCTCCTTTCGAGAGGTGCCGGGGTGGTGTCCGGCAAAAAAGAGTAGCTCAAAACATCCGGCTGGGTGGAACCGGAAGAAGAGCGGCCCACGATCAGGGCATGGATGCGGGTGCAAATCCCGCCTCTTTTTTTACCATTTTTTCGCCATTTATCTTGACAGCCCTGGCGAGATATGATATAGTGATCTTGTCGATCAGGTTTTTCCGGCAAGTAGCCGAGGCTTTCTTGGAGTCCAATCGTTCCCGCAGCATCCTGGCGGAGCATTCCCCGTATAGCGGGGTTGATCCCGGATCCATGCCAGGGTTTCATCTGGTCGACGGTCACTTTCGTCCTGGATGGAAGTTGTGAGTAGAAACATATTGTTATGGTAAAGCACCGTAAACACGAAGAAGGCCCCCTTTCGGGGGCTTTTTTCGTGTCATTTTGCTTCATGCGTCCAGGCCGCGCTCCGCGATCCACTTGTCGGCCAGCTCTTCAGCCTTCTGTTCCCAGATCGCGTCATCGTTCAGCTCGCTCTCGAACAGGGTGAGATACTCGGTGTCGTGATCCTCGAAGGATCCGATCTCTTCGTCGCACTTTGCTTCTGCGTCATCCGCCTCTTCACAGCGAACCCATACGCCGTTCCAGTTTACGATGTAACCGATGTCGTCCTTCTCCAGGAAGTTCCAGCTGCTGCTGATGTCGTCATAGATCTTCTTTACTAACTCTGTTCTTGTCATTTTCTTATCCTTTCTGGTTTGCGCTGTGTCCTTCAGCTGTGAGTAGAATTTTATCTCCGGGATCATCTCCCTTTGATGATTATAGTATAGCATACTACTTGCAGTATGTCAAGGTTTTTTTGAGAAATTTTTCAATTTTTTTCTGGATTTTCTCGCAGCCATCGCACGGCTTCCTCTGTCTGCATCTGCCGTCGAACCATCCGGCGGAAAGTCTCAGCTTTCCTCGGCTGCGCTTTCCACCACGCGATTATCTCTGCGTCCGAGTCGTCCATCAGGCGGACGTTAATATTTGTTGTGTGTTTTTCGTTCCACTTCCTTTGCGGATCAAGTTTTCCCATCTTGCCTTCCTCACTTTCCAAAGATTTCTCCCAGCATTTTCTGCAACACATACGCCTTATCTTCCTCTATCATCTTCAGCTGATACAGCCCATACAGCACACCGCTTGCAAATGCCAGCACCTTTTCTTCTTCCACTTTGTCCTTTGCCTCGGCCTTTCTGCTGTACGCGTCCTGGATCGTCTTTTTTACAACGGCCACGATCTCGGGGTTCTTTCCGCGCATCACATGATCAACCCGTCTGGCGTACTCTTCCAGCGTTGCTTCGTCAACAGCTTTTTCTTCCTTTTGCTCTTCATCGGCGTATCCGTATACGTCCATCATGATCTCACGCGCCTGCGTCAGCATGTCTTCCGATATCGTCCAGCATCTCTTGCTGGCGTTCCATCTTGCTCCGCCCAGCGCCTTGATGGCTTTTACAAAATCTGCGCTATATGGGGTGTACAACTCGGCCTTTCCATCTTTAACTGTAACTTTGATATCTGTCATTTTCTTATCCTTTCTGGTGTTTGGGATTTCCTTTCCCTCTGTGAGTAGATCGGATCGGGTTTTTGTTTTCTTCCCTTACCGTGATTATAGTATAGCATACTACTTGCAGTACGTCAACACTTTTTTTGAAAAAAACTCAAATTTTTTCTGGATTTTCCCCTTCTTATCATCGTTTTGTATGCATTCCTATTAGTAACACACTAGTAACAGACCCACGCTCCCATGCGAAATTTCGTTCATTTTTCTTAAACAATTCTTAAAAATTAAGACTATCAACGCCACATAAAACGGCTTAAATAGGCCGTTTTACTGTACTGGAGTTTGTACAAATTTGATGGTATTAGTAACACACTAGTAACAGATTAATATTCCAATTTTTGGATTTCATCCATAAGATACTCGATGGATATATCCGAGTATACCTTCTCATGTACATCCCTTCCTTTGTGCCCCATGATCTTCCTCACAGCGATATCCGCCATCTCGCACTCGTGCGCCCTCCTCGAAAAAGTACGTCTTCCGTCATGCGGCTTGTGGCCTGGAAATTCCTCTCGTATGTCATACATCAAACGCGGATATCTGTACGCCTGAGCCGCGAAAAAATCCCGCGCTATGTCTTCTATCGCTGGATGTATAGGAATCGCGCGATTGATGCTCTGCTTTGTCTTCAGGCCCGCGTGTATATATCCCTGGTCTATAGTGCTGGCATCGACGTTCCGGAAAAGCTCTCCCGGGCGCATTCCTGTATAGATCAGTATCAGCATAGCATCGCGGCATGGCGTGCGTGGAGAGGCCCACATAGCGCGTACTTCCTCCCTAGAAAACGGGTTTCTCTCTGGATCTGATGATTTAGTGACGGTCATTGCGCTGGATGCATCTACGGACACGATCTCCATCTTTATAGCGTATTTGTATAGATGGTGGAAAAGTACATTGATAGACTCCTGTGTAACTTTTCCCTTCGGGCACTCGTCTATACATTTCTGGAGCTGCATAGGCCGGATCTCTGAGAAGATCATTCCATGCAGATCCTTTGTATAGTGTTTATATGCGCTTTCGTATCGGTATTTTGCGCTATCAGACGGCAGCTTTCCCTTGACTGGCGTTTTATAGTACCATTCCGCCCATGCGTCGTGTACATCGGCGAAAGTCATCTTGCGCGCGTCTATGTCGTATGGATTCTTGTTGTACTCAGACAACGCTTCAAAACCCTCTATCCACGTCTCATAGTATCCTAGGATCTTATACAGCGGGTGTCCGGTGTCTGGATCAAATCCTACTGTCTTTCTCGCCATGTATGGCCTCCTCCGTTTCGCCCCCAAGTATACGACACTACCAAACCCGTTCGGTAGCCGTGTGCGGTTCTTTCTTTTGCGCTTGGCTGGCGCATCTGGTTTTACTGTCTTCATTTTGCATCCCCTTTCTGTGTCCGGGACTGTCCGTACCTGTCCGGTCTGTCCGGGTACGAAAAGACCCGGAAATTTTGATTTCCGGGAATGCGTGGCTGTTCTAGTGTACTTTTTACTCGTTGACTATTAACATTTTTATATCCTCACCAGTGAACGGAGAATATAAGATTTCAAGATTTTGAAAATCCTCTGCGACCTCATATGCCAAGAAGTTTCTTGAGGATCGTCCAGGCTGTAGAGTGTCTCCTATCATAGTATAGTCTCCTACATCTCCGAGGAGATATGTAAAATCGATTTGGAATCCATCTTCATAGGCATCTAGATAGAACATGTTGAAAACGTCTTCCGTATCCTTGATGTTTTCCAGCGTGAAGCATACGATAACGAACGTTTTACCCTCTTCTGCGTCGCTACTGTATCCATCGTGTTCTACTGTAGGCGTGATCTGTATATCGTCGATAGTCAAACGCCACTCGCCTGTTTCAATGACGTCTCCAATCGCCAACGACATTGAGGCAGCCTCCTCTTCACTGCTTTCTGCTGCGCTAGCTTCCTCTGCCGTGCTGGACTCCTGCGCAACGGTTTGGCTGCTATCCTGCGTGCTATTTTCGTCGTTTCCTGATCCTCCTCCTGCGATTGCGCCTATCACGCCTATCACGACGATGACAGCAACGACGATGATGATTTTTTTCTTGCTCATCCTGATTCTTCCTCCTCTGTGATGTCTTCCATCGTGCAGTCTAGCGCTTTCGCTAGCCGTCTTGCAGTACTTACCCTCATGTCCGTATGTCCTCTGTATAGGATACTTTTGATCGTTTCCTCCGGTACTCCCGACCGTGCAGAAAGCTGCTGTATACTGCACTTACCCGTCATTTTTTGCCTCAAATGGTTTCCTTTTTTTACTGACCCCATCCTTTAGTTGCCAAAATATGCCACGCATATGGAAAAAAGTGGTAATCTTGACAATTGCGCCTCCTCTCGCACTATGATATGATAGATAGCGTCAGGGGCGTGGCTGCTTCTGGTGTACAGCTTCGGAAAGTCCATTTCCGCATACGGGGAGTCCTGCCTGACTCCCCGTACCATTCCAAAAAAGTCATAAAATGTTCTTTGATCATTCACATCCTTTCATGCACATTATATGCCAGTACTGATAGAATGTCAAGGAATTACTTATATAAAATGTAGCTTTTTCGATAAAACCCGGCGTATATCGCGCTAGAAAGGGGGTAAAAACGTGGAAACGATAAAAGAGGCGATCGTACATATGATAGAGTCCGTTCAGGACGAACATACTATTAGGATAATCTACAGATTTATTAAAAGTCTAATTGAGGGATAGCGCAGATGCTATCCCTCTTCTTTTATTTTGCGTGTGATGATCTCAAGCGCCCGCCATCCGTCTTCGTCCAGGGACGAGAGCATCTTGAGCGTCCTAAGCCTGAAATCATCGCTTCTCAAGACTTCCCCGACGAAAGCAGCTATCTTTTCCGCATCCGTCATGTCTCTGTACATCTCCCCTTCTCCGGTTCTCAGCCAGTTTTCATTTACGCTAAACTCAGAGCATATCAGCCTATACACAGGCTCTTTTTTCTCTGGATTCTTGAGACGTTCAAATTCTATGTTTATGATGACTCCCTCATTGATTCCTAGACGATCACCGAATTCCCTTCTACTCAGTCCGGCGTTTTCTCGTACTTTTCGTACCCTTTCACCTATAGACATAGCCACCCTCCTTTCTACAGATTCTATTATATCATTTGACATTTTGCTTGTCAACAAGACGGAAAGAAAAAAATACAAGATTTTTTTATTTTCTTGTTGACAACAAAAGAGGAGTGTGATATGATTGTATCATAACAAGGAGGTGATATACTATGAAGCCAGAAAGAATGGAGTCTGCGAAGCTGGTAGACGAGATCACAAGCAAGACTCTAACGCTTCTTCAGGAAATGAACAAAGAGCAAATGAAGAAGTGGTTGAACGTTTGCGAAGGTGCTGTGATAATGCTGCAGGTTATCAAGGACAGAGAAAAAGCCGCAGGATGAGCGGCATAAAACAGAAAGGAGATGATGAGATGTCAGATGACATGATAAGAGTAGCAATCGCGCGGATCCGGAAACAGCTTGTGGATCTGGAACAGATCATGAGGGACAAGGCGGCATCCACTAACGACAAGAAGGAAAAGATGATCCGGCGCAGTTATGCAGATTCCATGCACTGGGCATATTTTGACCTGTGCGAAACGATAGAACGTTGGAATCAAGAAGGAGAAGTTGGCATATGACAGATGATTTTCCTGCGCGTGTCCGTGAGCTACGAGAAGAAAAGGGATACTGCCAAGAAGAGCTTGCAAAGCTGGCGAACACATCACGGAAAACGATAAGCCGAGTGGAGCAAGGGATGCTTCCTTCTTTGCAAGTAGCGGACAGCATCATGAGAGCACTTGGCGGAACATACACGATAGGGAGGCGATATAATGGCAAGCAGAAATAAAGTGACAGCGCAACAGGCCGCAAGGTTGCTAGGGTGGAACGAGCAGGCGCTGAGAAATCATGCGGCCGCAGGACGTCTATCCTGGGCAGTCGGAGTTCCGCCTCATGACGGAAAGAAAGGACAGTGCAACATAAACGCGTTCGCTCTGGCAAAAGCATGCGGACTGACGATGGAACAGCTGAGAAAGGAGATCGAGGAGGCATGAAAAAAGCACTATGTGGAATTGCCGCCCTGGCGGGCCTAGTGATAGCCCTGGGGACGGCGGGATCGGTGGACATGGCGGCTGAGATGTACACGGCGGGCATGACGGTAGCGGATATCATCGGTCGGATGGCAGCGGCGGTGCTGCTGATGGCCGGAGGTATATACGGGCTATGCCGAGAAGAAAGGAGGGTGTGAGATGAAAAGAGAAGAGCTGAGGACTGTGCTGGATCTTCATGAAAAGTGGGTGCGCAAAGAAAGCGGAGGGATCCGCGCAAACCTTCAGGGCGCAGATCTTTGGGACGTAGACCTTCAGCGCGCAGACCTTTGGGGCGCAGATCTTCGGGACGTAGACCTTCAGGGCGCAAACCTTCGGCGCGCAGACCTTCGGGACGCAAACCTTTGGGGCGCAAACCTTCAGCGCGCAGACCTTCAGGGCGCAAACCTTCGGCGCGCAGACCTTTGGGGCGCAGATCTTCGGCGCGCAAACCTTCGGGACGCAGACATAGACTACGCAACATGGCATTTGTGGTGTGGAAGCCTGGAAGCCTATATCGATGATCGCATAGCGATTCAACTCCTGTACCACTTGCTGCGTCCGGTACAAGCCAGTCCCTATGTATCTCAGGAGGTCAAAGAAAGACTGCTGACGGATGATCTGATAGACCTGGCGAACCGCTTTCATCGCGCAGAAGAGTGTGGGGAGATAGAGAGATGAAGCTTCAGGAGATCACAGAGCCTGGCGCATACTGGGCGATTGACAAGAACGGCAAACATCACGCCTGCGATATCATGATGATATGTGGCATGGCTGTGCCGGTCGGACTGGATCCGACAAAGATCCGGGCGTATATAAAAAGAGGCCCTGTGCTGGCTGATATCCAGTACAAGGCGCGCAAAAAAATCTATTAAGTGTAGTATAACACAGAAAGGAAGGAAAGTCAATGACAATCTTAAAAAGCAAGGATTCCGGAGACTTCACCGTTATAGTGGATGGAGATGACTATGATGATCTGATAAAGACCATTGTAGATGACTGCAGTCTGGTAGATGTTACCATCCGCATCAAGAGTGACAGCGAAAAGTACCTGAAAGAGGCGCTTTGGGGAGCCGCCTACACAAGAGTGATAAAAAGAGATGCAGAAAAGAGCAGAACACTGATATGGGCCATCAAAGATATGGAGGCGGAGAAGGAGGATGAAAACTATGAGTCTGTATGAAATCACGGGTCGGCTGGCATACCTGCGGGAGCTGATCGAGAGCGAAGCGATCAGCGAAGAGGATGCAACCGACACGATGGAAGCAATTCTGCAGGAGCAGGAAGACGGCTACGAAAACGCAGTGAAATGGATCCGCGACATAGAGGCGGAAATAGAAGCCGTCAAGGCAGAAGTTGATAAGCTGGCGGAGAAGAAGAAAGTTTTGGAGAACCGCAAGGAGCGCGTTCGTGACTATATCCTGCGCAGCATGCAAGCGAGCGGACAGACGAAAGTCAAGGCTGGGATTTTCACGATTGCAGAAAAGAAACCGGCTGTGAAGTATGTGCCAAGCGTCAGCGTGGATGAGATGCCTCCGGAGCTGCTGCGGGTAAAGAAGGAATTCTCTGCGACAGCCGCGAAGGAGTGGGCGAAAACGCACGGCAAAAGCCCATATTTTCACGAGGAGTTGGGCAAGGCTGGGATCACGATACGATAAGGAGGAACAGGAAGGATGGCAGGAGTGACAGAGTACAAGGCGAACGGCGAAGTGGTGAAGCTATCTCCGGATACTATCAGGAAATACATCGTTTCCGGGAACGGAAAAGTGACAGATCAAGAAATCACAATGTTTTTGGGACTGTGCAAATATCAACATTTGAATCCATTTTTGCGCGAAGCGTATCTGATCAAATACGGCGACAGAAGCCCCGCTACGATGGTAGTAGGAAAGGATGTTTTCCTTAAGCGCGCAAAGAGGAACCCGGATTTCGCCGGGATGCAGGCCGGGATCATGGTCATGAAGCAGGATGGGCGCGTGGGCGAAAGAGAAGGCACGTACTACAGCCGAACATCCGGAGAGGTCATAGTAGGCGGATGGGCAAAGGTCTACATCAAGGGCTATGAGCATCCTATATACGCGTCCGTATCCCTGGACGAGTACGCCGGGAGAAAGAGCGACGGGTCGTTAAACGGCCAGTGGGCATCGAAAACGGCGACGATGATCCGTAAAGTGGCGCTAGTGCAGGCCCTGCGGGAGGCTTTCCCGGACGATCTGGGAGCGCTATATGATCAGGCAGAGATGACGGCGGTATCTGCTGAGAAGCTGGATGATACACCGATAGAGGTACACGTGGAAGAGCAGAAAGGAGAAGAGGAACATGAACAAAGTGATACTGATCGGACGATTGACGAGGGACGCGGAGACGCGGTATACACAGGATGGTATGGCGGTGGCGAACCTGACACTGGCCGTCCCGAAGAGCCGGAAGCGTGACGGCGAGCCTGATGCATTCTTTATCCGGTGTACCGCATTCGGGAAGACGGCCGAAGCAGTAGGAAGGTATACAGCCAAAGGATCTAGGATCATGGCAGAGGGCGAACTGCAGATAGAGGCGTACGCGGACAAGCAGGGACAGAGCCGCACAGCTACCAGCGTTTCCGTGCAAAGGGTAGAATTTTTAGACAGCCGACAGGACAGCCAGAAGCAGCGTCCTGCACAGCAGCCACAAGCGGAGTTCCAGCCAACGCCGCAGGCACAGGATCCCTGGAGTGTTTCCAGTTATGCGCCGAGTTACCAGCAGCAGAAGCTACAGCCTGGAGATTTCGCGCCGATTGAGCCGGATATATCCCAGGATCCGGATCTTCCTTTTTAAGCCATGAGAAAAGAAGATATATACACTCTGATCCCTATCGGACACGATCATGCGATCTCCCGTGCGTCCCTTGCGGCGGCGTGCGGGATGTCCGACCGGGAGATGCGGCGGGCAATAGAGATTCTTCGGCGGACGTACTGTATCTGCAATGACAGCGACGGGGCGGGATACTACAGGCCCAGGCTGGACGAGTTCGACAGAGTGGTACGGTATGATCGCCAGGAGAGGGCGCGCGACAGGAGCCGATACAAGAGCGCAGCGGGCCGCAGGAAGTGGCTGGAAGAGGCAGAAAGGGCCAGAGATGGTCAGATAGTGCTGGACTTGATGGAGGTGTAGATCATGCCGAAGAGGATGCTTGAAGAGTCCATCAAGACGAGCGCAAAAATCGATAGCCTATCCTGGTTTGAAGAAGTTTTCTTCTATCGGCTTATCGTCTCCGCTGACGACAAAGGACGCTGTGACGGGCGTCCGGTCGTTCTCAAAAACCTTCTCTTCCCGACAAAGGAAAACGTCACAAAAAAAGCGGTGGAAGAAGCCATCGCGAAGCTGGTCTCTGTCGGCCTGCTGTATAGGTATACGGTGAGCGGCATGCCCTATCTGCTCTTCCCGACATGGGAGAAGCATCAGCGTCTTCGCGATAGTAAAGGAGTATATCCAGAACCGCCGGACGACATAGCTTTGCGGCAATCTGCGGCAACTTGCGGCATTTCGCCGCAAAATGCGGCAACTTGCGGCGAAATGCCGCCTAGAAGAGAAGAGAAGAGAAGAGAAGAAGAAGAGGAAGTAGAAGGGAAGTTTTCGCGCGCGGACGCGCAACCCACGCCCAAGCCAGCGAAGCCGGCACGTCACAAATACGGCCAGTACCGGAACGTGCTGCTGTCTGACGAAGACATGACAAAGCTACAGGCGGAATGCCCTACAGACTGGCAGGAGCGCATAGAAAGGCTGAGCGAGTATATGGCCAGTAAGGGCGCGAAGTATAAAGACCACCTGGCGACTATCCGAGCGTGGAAGCGCAAGGAAAAGCCGCCTGAGCAGCCGTATGTGCGCAAGGACTATAGCGACGATTTGCCGTTTTAGCGGCAGGAAAGGATGGTGATGACGGATGGACGTGATAGGCGAGATACTGCAGAGTGTGGGACAGGCGACACAGGCACGGATAGAGGCCGAAGCTAAGCGTGGGAAGATCGCCATCGGCGCGGATGGCCTAGCATACTGCCGTGTATGCGGAGAGCCAGTGCAGCGATATATCCAATGGCTGGATTTGCCGCCCAGGGCGGTGCCGGTAGCGTGTAAGTGTATCCGCACCGAGGAAGCGGCGTGGAAAGCGAAGCAGGAAGCCGAAGAGCGGGAGAGGCGGCGGTCTATCTGCTTTGGCGGTGTAGGTCTTGCCCGCCTTGAGGGTGCTACGTTCGCGACGGACGGCGGACGGAACCCGGAGCAGAAGCGGCAGGGGGAAGCCTATGTGACGCAGTTCGAGGAGATGCGACACGCAGGGCAAGGCTTGCTGCTGTGTGGCGGTGTCGGCACCGGGAAAAGCCACCTTGCGGCGCAGATATCTAACGCGCTGATCGATGCGGGGTATCGCGTGTATTTTGCGACGGTGGGCCGGATCCAGGCCGATACAGCATCGGGGTATCTGGATGATCGGGCAGAGTATATCCGCAGTCTGAACACATATGATCTGCTGGTCCTGGACGACCTGGGCGCGGAGCGAGGGACGGAGTACATGCAGGAGTTGATGTTTTCAGTGATCGACGGACGATATAGCACAGGCAAGCCGCTGATCGTGACGACTAACGCCAGTGTCCAGGACATGAAAACGCCGAAGACACAGATGCAGGAGCGCATATATGACCGGGTGCTACAGATGTGCTTCCCGATACGCTTTGATGGCGGATCGCTGAGACGGGAAGACACAAGGGCACGGTATTACAAAACGCAGGAAATGCTGCAGAAAGGGTGATAGATATGGCGATGACGGACGAAGAAAGAAAGCGGCGACACAGGGAGGGCGAGCGAAAACGTAAAGAGTACAGACGGAAGAATCATCTGTGTTTGCGGTGCGGAAAGCCGCTGCCGGAGTGGGATGATAGGCATACACAGTGTGATGAGTGTATAGCCGTGCAGAAAGCGTGGCAAGCCAAGCGATCCATCGCGAGGAAGTACGGATACACGCTGACTAACGGCACGATCCACGGAGACAGCGCGCTGACGAAAGAGGTCAGGAGGCTGATGGCGAAGTACCCGGACATGCCACCGACGGCATACGGGCGCATGAAGATGCGGGAGTACTGGGAAGCACAGGGGGTGAAGACAGAATGACAACGGACGAAATTTTTGAAATGGCGAGTGAAAATCTTATGAGCGACTTGGAGGGCAGACAAATCGAATGCCTGGAAGACATGTCAAGCATGATATTGACAATAATTAACGCGCTTGTAGCGTTGGCGGATAAATATGGGGTCGAACGTGATGATCTTGTGCGGCATTTTTCCAAAACATTCCACGCAATGGCCAAAATGTCAACGTTCAAGAAATGGGAGGTTTACGAATGATAATCGTTTTTGACATACCGGGCGAGCCGCCGCGCACGACGGCGCAGCAGGCCCGGAACGGGACTGGGCGGAACGGGAGGCACTATCACTACAAGCCGCAGAGGCTGAAAGAAGCGGAGGCACATCTGATCGCTGGGATGCTGCCGCACAGGCCGGAGAAGCCGATGGAGGGGGCGGTGGAGTTGTATGTGAACTGGGGGTTTTCCGCTGGGAAAAATCACAAGCATTGGGAACCCAAAGTCACAAGACCCGACACGGACAATCTGCAAAAGCTGTTGAAAGACTGTATGACGCAATGCGGATTTTGGAAGGACGACGCACAAGTGTTTGCGGAGCACGTCTTCAAATTTTGGAGCGAAACGCCAAAAATACACGTCGAGATTGTGGGGTTGAGTGATGAAGATGGCTGATCACGTGAGCATGATGCGGACACCGAAGGCGACGCGCCAGTACATCGAGCATATCGCGGCGACGGTGTGGGACGATGGCGTGAAGGCTGGGCGATCTGCGACAGACACAGAGTGGTATGTCTGGTACATGGAGGGATTTCTGTCTGAGCTTCGGCGTGCGGCATATATCCTGATAGATCAGATGCAGGCCGCGAACGACGGGAAGGAGAATGGTGAAGGATGAAGATCAAATATCTTGAAAAGTTATATAGCGTCCTGAAAAATGATTATAGAGCGGCGAAGGGACTGTACGCTAAGCATCCAAGCGTGTGGGCATATGAGATGCTAAAGAAGGCGCAGGACATGCTGGACAAGTTCGAAGACATAGAGTGGCGGAAGGAGGAAGGCGATGATGGAGTTTAAGATTGATCACACAGAGCTAAAAGAGTTGTTGATGGATGAGGATTCGGACGTGCTGTCGGTAGTCTCTGCGTTGTGCCTATACGCAGAAGGGATGAACGCAGAGCAAGCTGCTAGACCCATGAAAGGCGCAGAAAAGAGCGTGTTCTACGAAATCTTGAAAAAAAGCGAATATGAGCGCGGAGGTAGCGGAGTATGAACTGGTTTTCGATATCTGCGAAGGATTTAGAGAGGATGCTGGCGCAAAGAGATGTGGATCCTATAGATCTAGTGATTGCATTGTACATGTACGCAGCGAGAAATCATATACCGGGAGCAACGGCAGAATTTAGCAAAGAGGAAAAAAAGTTAGTGCAGCGGATCATCAGGGAGGCGGCGGAGGAGGTAAAAAAGCATGATCATAGCGAACTGTAGCTTCGGCAAGGATTCCCTTGCGGCGATCATGGTAGCGGAGGAGCATGGCATGAAGATAGATCGTGCCGTATATGTGCGGATCATGTTTGACGAAGACACGCCAGCGGAACCGCTAGAGCATGATACGTGGATCCATGATGTTGCCATTCCAGCACTTAGAGAGAGATACGGCATAGAGACCGACATAATCCAGCCCAAAAACACATACAAAGACCTTTTTTATCGCGTTCGCGAAAAAGGGAACCATGTTGGGTGCATATATGGGTTCCCGATGCGGCGTGGAGCGTGGTGCAACTCGCAGCTGAAAGTCAGGCCGTTGAACGCATATATACAGCGGTATAGGGAGCGGTACGGTGAAAGTAGCGGCGTGATTGTCGGTATAGCCAGCGACGAACCGGAACGAATTGAGCGCAAGGCAATGGATGATAAGATTCTGCCGTTGGTGTCGTATGATGTCACGGAGGCGCAGGCGTATGAGATGTGCGAAAGGGCGGGCCTGCTTTCCCCGATCTACAAGATTAGGAAGCGAACCGGATGTTGGTTCTGCCACAATCAACGACTTGACGATTTGCGCATGCTGAGGAGAACGTCGCCGGAGCTGTGGGAGCAGCTGCTGAAGTTGGATGCAAATTCCGGCGTTATGTTTCGGCAGGATAGCACAGTAAGGGATCTGGACAGGCGTTTTGCGTGGGAAGATGCACAGATGAGACTTGAGTGGTGTGGAGGTGACGGCGTATGATCTGGTTTTTTGTGGGACTGATCGTCGGCGCGATAGGCGGGATTATCATCGCCGGGCTGCTGGCGGCGGCGAGTCGAGATAAACGATGACGCGTTTAAAAGCGATTTAAGGCTCTTGAAAATGCTCAGACGAGGAAATACTCAAGAAGGATATTTCAAACGAAAATAGGGGCATTCTGAGCATCTACAGGGCATTCAAAAACGGAGGTGTAGGGGTATGTTTTACAATGCAAGTAAAATCACGTCGGAGTACGAGAATCCGGAGAAGTGGGAGAAGGCGTATCGGGAAGCGAAGGCGTGGGAGACGCTGAAAGAGGCGCGCGACATTGCAAAGCTGAGCATCGCGGAAGCGGCAGTGTATACGCAGACACGGGCGACGCTGATCATGGCGATGGAAGCTGGGGACGTGGTGCCTGCATATGATATGTACGAAATGTACATTACAAAATTAAAAAAATCGTGGCTAAGAGTATACGAAGAGTACATTACAAAAGTTACACAAATGGCGCAGAAAGGAGAAAACGATGGGTGATATTTTCAAGAAGAGACTTAAGCAGCTGCGAGAGAAGAAAGGCGTAACTCAAAAAGATGTGGCGGACGCTATTGGAGCCACGGCGCAATCGATTATAGCATACGAAAAAGGAGAAAGAATACCAAATATTGATAAAGCAGCAAAGATCGCAAGGTATTTTGGTGTTTCCTTGGACTGGCTATGTGGCCTGCTAGATGACACTGCAAACGCAACGAATCGGCAAATCGTGCATATGTTGCGCGTAATTGCGGAAAAGACGGGGCATACGGTGAGCAAAATTGAAGGCTTCAAACACTCTAAAGATGTCGAGAAGTATTTCGCAGATCTCGAGAAAATGAAAGGCTTGCTTGCAAATGGAGACATAGACCAGGAACTTTTTGATTTGTGGGAAGAAAAGAAGAATAGCGAGGAATGGCTCGATGAGACGTTCGAGACGGAAGGAGAAGACGATGGAGAAGGAGAAGCATGAAGCAGCGATGGCGGCCCTGCATCGAGTCCGCGAGATAGTGATGAAGGAGGAAGAAGAATGAAAATTAAAGAAGAAAATTTAGAAGAGTTGGCAAAACGGTTTGAAGAAGTGTGCGAAAAAATACTGGATCCTAGAAAGCAGAGAACTTTGGAACTAACGATGAGTATATATCTGCTCAGGCTGCTGAAAGAAAAATGCGAAAGTGGGCAGTTTTATATATTGGGCATCATTGCTGGCATGTTGCAAGGGATAGCGTGGCAGGATGATGGGACACTGCAAAATGAGGTCGAAGGCGCAGTATATGCGCTTAATGCGTTGAAAAGAGAGATGATGAAAGAGGGGGATGAAGAATGAAGATAGTGATAGATACGACAGGGAAAGGGGTAAAAGAAGATGTATGATCAGTTGATCGAAAGCACGGATCGGGCGATATTCTCGGATGTGATGCTGGAAGCCATTGGAAGAAAGTTAAAGAGGCTGAGATGCATGGCATCGGATATCGATGCAGGAATCGCGTGCCTTGAAGGGCTGGCCGACTGGCAAGCCGATGAGCTGGCGAGGCAAGCGAAGATCTGGAAACGGGCGGTCGAGAAGAGGATCCGGGATCTGACGGAGGAGAAGCCATGAAGAAAATCTTGGTGGGCATGCTGTGTCGTGTCCACCAAGAAAATTCAGAAAAATCATAAATGTTCAAAAATAGACGCAGAATTTTCTGAATTTTGTGGTATAATTAGGCGGTGTAAGCATACCTAGCAATGATTTTTTGACAGAACGCTATTGATATAGCTTCTTTGCTTTAGATTTGGAAAGGGTTCCAAGCATTTTTCAAGGAGACTTCGAGGACGATATAGAGTATAGGCTAAAGTTGTCTCAGATGGGAGTTCCTGTAGTGCAAATCGCTCCATTAAGATACGGAAAGACTGCGCAAGCCCAGAGCAAAGGGAAAAAGGAAGATGCTACGGGATGCAGACAGGGCTATATAGATGCTGGAATTCATAGAGGAGATCATATGCGTATCTTGTACGGCGATCTTTATACTTGCGGGATGAGAAATCGTAAAAATGCGATAACTGCGGCAAAGCAAGACGATGATTCGTTATTTTTCAAGCATCAGTTAAAACCGTTCAAAGTGGGGGTGCGAGTCAAGCATATGGACGAGATCAAACGCACATTTCATGAGATACTTAGGAAGAATTATAGACAGAAAGAAGACAAGTACGTCATAAAAGAAAGGAAGATCAAAAAAATGAGCAGCAAAGGTAGACCGGTTAAAGACATCAGCGTTGAGCAGTTTGAAGCCTTGTGCCGCATGCAATGCTCCATCAAGGAAATAGCGGGCTTCTTTAACTGCGGACTTGCCACGATTGAACGTTTTTGCAAACGAACATACGGAAAGACTTTTACGGAAACATTCGCGGAAAAAAGAGTTGGCGGACTCATATCTCTGAGACGTGCGCAGTTTAGACTGGCAGAAAAGAACGCTGCTATGGCCATATGGCTGGGTAAGCAGTATCTGGGACAGCGCGAGGATCCGGACATGTCGGCCAGCGAGATCATGGAGAAGCTTGACAACATCATGAAAGAGATGGGCGGAGTGGTATAAGGTGGCTTTTAGCGAAAAGCAGAGGCAATTCCTTGACGAGGCGAATCATCGTTGGAACTTCAAAACTGGAGCGACTAGATCCGGGAAGACGTATCTTGATTACTACGTTATTCCCAAGCGGATTCGCGCGAGAATCGGACTTCCTGGCCTTGTTGTTATCCTCGGAGTCACAAAATCCACGATAGAGCGAAACATACTTGAGCCAATGCGAGAGATATGGGGATCACAGCTAGTAGGCGGCATCAACTCGGCAAACGTAGCGTATCTTTTTGGCGAAAAAGCGTACTGCCTGGGTGCCGAGAAGGTCTCTCAGGTCTCGAAGCTTCGAGGATCATCCATCAAGTATGTATATGGCGACGAGGTGGCGGACTGGTCAGAAGAAGTATTTGAAATACTGAAAAGCCGTATGGATAAGCCTTACAGCTGTTTTGACGGGGCATTAAACCCTCAGAGTCCGAATCACTGGCTGAAAGCATTCCTGGATAGTGACGCAGACATATATCAGCAGCATTATACGATTTTCGACAATCCCTTTCTGGATCCTCACGTTGTAGAAGAGCTATGCAAGGAGTATTCTGGATCTGTATATTACAAACGCTATATCCTGGGAGAGTGGGCGCTGGCGGAGGGCCTGGTGTATCCCATGTTCTCGCGAGAAAAGAACGTTGTGCATGGAGATGTGACTCCGCCGGAGAACGAACGCCGGAGGCATCGATACTATGTGGCTATAGACTATGGTACGGTCAATCCATTTGCCGTCGGAGTCTTCGATTTTTGCGACAGAAAAAGCACGATGATCCGCGAACTGCACTATAGCGGGCGAGACCGGGACAGGAAAGATAACGAGGAGTACTACAACATGCTGTATGAACTTATCAAGGATTTGCCTATCGAGTTTATAGTAGTGGATCCGTCGGCGGCGGGATTCATCGAAACTATCAAAAAGCATGCTCAGTACGTTGTTCGCCCAGCAGAAAATGACGTGATAAACGGCATTCAGGAAGTGACGAAGTACTTGAACGCGGGCTTGCTACAGATACATGACAGCTGCACGGAGACTCTAAAGGAATTCGAGGCCTACTCTTGGGACGACAAAAAGGGTGGCGATGAAGTGATAAAAGAAAACGATCATCACATGGACTTGCTGAGGTACTATGTGTATGGTATAGCTAGAAGAAATAATCGGTGGGTGGTGTAATGGGAATTATGGCAAAAATTAAAACGGCTTGGCGAAGGCTCTTCGGAGCAGAAGTGAAGAAAGTTTTCGGAGTCATTCCGCAGCTATCAGAGACTATGGATGACTGGATCAGCACATGGAACGGGATCACAGCAGGAACACCGTACTGGGAAGATCCGGAGGATGATGTACATAGTATCGGCTTCGCAGGGTATATCGACGATGTGACAGCGGGGCTGGCGACACTGGATCTGGGCATAGAGGTATCAGGATCGGCACGGGCGGAGTATTTGCAGAAGCAAGCGGACTATGTGCTGGCAAGGATGCAGGACAAAGTTTCAGAAGGACTAGGGAACGTCGGCATTATCTTCAAGCCTAACGGAGTCAATACGGACTATGTGTCGCCTGGAGACTTTATTCCGACGGACACTAACTCAAACGGCGACCTCCTGGGATGCGTGTTCCGCAGCACATATACAAACGGTACATGGTACTATACACGCCTTGAGTGGCATCGTTTCGAGGATGCATTGACAGAGAATGGAGAAAGTGCGAAGCTGTACAGGATTACGAATTTATGCTATAAGGCTAGCAGCAGCACTGCGTTGGGAGATCCTTGCCCTTTGACAGAAGTTCCGGACTGGGCAGGTCTTTTGCCTGATATCTATATCGAAAACGTTGAAAAACCGCTCTTTGCGTATTTCAGAAATCCTATGCCGAACCGATACGACAGAGGAAGCGCGCTAGGTGTGCCTATCTGGGGCACGGCCCTGACAGAGCTGCGGGATCTAGATATAGCATGGTCGCGTAAATCTGCAGAGGTGGAAGATTCTAAGCACATGACTTTCATCCCACAGTCTGCATCAAAATATGCCGACCAGCAGCGCGTCACGTTTCCACGGTTCCTTCTTCCACTGGAAATGGGGACTATAGAGCAGGAAGTCAAGGAGCATGTCGCAACACTCTTGACCGATCAGCGAATCAAAGATATCAACTCGATCCTTTCGATGATCTCAACGAAATGTGGATTCTCGCAGGGCTTCTTTCAGTTGGATGAGAAAAGCGGTATGATGACGGCGACGCAAGTAGAGGCAGACGACCAGGAAACTATCAGGACGATCAAAAACATTCGGCAGGCGTTACAGCTGGCTATAGACGATCTGCTGTATGCACATGATAAGATGGCTGATCTGTATAGCATCGTACCGCCTGGGCCGTGGGAAGTAGCGTATAACTTCGGCGATATCACATATAACTTCGAAGAAGATCGACAGCATCACTACGCACTGGCGCTACAAGGTAAGTATCCCTGGACAGAATATTATGTCAAGTACCTGGGCTATAGCATGGAGGATGCAATTCGCCTACTGGATGAGGCGCAAAGTGCGATCCAGCCAGCAACTGCGTGGGGCGATGAAGAGTAATGCTTACTCCAAACTATCTGTATAGGATCACGGAGGCGTGCGAGAACATAGCCTCACAGCTTGAGGTACATATCATATCACAAATAGTGGAGCGAATGCTTGCACGCTTTGGGCGTGGCGAGGATGATATCATAACGGCAACGGACGAGTGGAATGCCAAAGTGCTGCAAGATGCAGGAATCCTGCTGGAAGACGTTGCGAAGGAAATCGCAACGTATGTGCCAGTACAGGAGCAGGAGATATACAACGCATTCAAGGAGGCTATGGAGACGTCATATCAGTACGACAGTGCCATCTATCAGGCCGCCGGCATAGCTACAAATACGCCGCTAAAAGAATCTCCGGAGTTCATCCGGATTATCGAACGCAACTTCGAGAAAACAAAGGGCGAGATGGTGAATTTCACGGGAACGTTGGCGACACAGACTCAAGATATCTTTATCCAGGAAGTAAGCAACGCATATTTATATGCTATATCTGGAGCAGAAAGCTATACAAGCGCCTTCCGCAAAGCCGTTGATAAGGTCATATCTCAGGGACTGCGAGTTTACTATCCATCCGGGCATAGCGATACAGTAGAGACTGCTACACTGCGGGCAGTGAGGACGGGTATCAGCCAGACTGCGGCAGAGGTTACGCTGAAGCGCATGGATGAGATGAACTGGGATCTCGTACTAGTATCACAGCATGCAGGAGCGCGACCGTCTCACTTTGAGTGGCAAGGAAAAATGTATAGCCGATATGGGCGTACAAAGGGCTATCCGGACTTCATCACATCTACAGGATACGGAACAGTGACGGGACTATGCGGAGCAAACTGCCGTCATAGCTTCGGGCCAGCAAACGAAGGGTACAATCCATATGAAAAGATAGACAAAAAGAAAAGTGATGAGCTGTATGAAAAGCAACAGATGCAGCGCAGCATGGAGCGGGCCATTCGCAAGACAAAGGGACAGTTACAGGAGTACAGAAAGGCCCTGGACTCCTGCGAGGACGGTACTAAACTAAAAGAGGGTTTTCAGAAAAAGTATGATCGGCTGGCTGCGAAGCTCTCTGATCAAAATAAAGAGTATATTGAGTTTTGTGACAAAAGCGGTCTGAGAACGGAGCAAAGCAGGCTATACAAGGCTGGATGGAACCGCAGTCAAGCTTCAAAAGCTAATGCAGCAGCAAGGAGGTACAAAGCAAATCATGAGTAGATGGGTATACTACAACCCGAACCCATTAAAGCGGGAAGTGGGAGATTGCTCAGTGAGGGCAATCTGCAAAGCTACAGGCATGGACTGGGACGCAGTGTACTGTCTGGAAATCCTAGAAGGATTTGAAAAGAAAGAAATGCCTTCTGCTAACGCTATCTGGGGAGAAGTGCTGGTGCATCAAGGCTTCAAAAGATACAAACTAGAAATTTGCTGCCCGCCAGATTTTACGGTCAAGGACTTCTGTCAGATGCATCCGGAAGGTGTGTACGTCCTGGGCCTACAAGGACACGTGGTAACGGTAGTAGATGGACTATACTATGACACATGGGACAGCGGCGAAAGACTGGTTTTGAATTACTGGAAGAAGGAGGCATAGTATCATGTATCCGATCCAACGCATGGTTGGGCCGGAACTGGACAGATATAGACGAAGCTGTAATTTTTCTGTATTAGAACGCGCAATATTTGATCGTAGAGCGGCAGGGGACACGATCGAGTATATAGCGGAGATGGAGTGTGTCTCTGTCTCCACTGTAAAGCGGATCCTGAAACAAATACAAACCAAAATAGAACGTTTAGAGAGCTTATGTTAGGCTGTTTACAGCCTTTCATAGGCTCTTTTTTGCTGTTAAAATTTGGGTATAGAAATCGAGAAAGAAGGGATTGCATGCAGCCATATCCGACGTATCAAAACTACATGTGGCCGTATCAGGCACAGGCCAACCAGGACAGAATCGCGCAGTTACAGGGCTATCAGCAGCAGATGCAGCCGCAGGCCCCGCAAGTGCAGCAGACTCCTCCGCAGACTAACCAGGGGCTGATCTGGGTACAGGGCGAAGCGGCGGCAAGATCATATCTTGTAGCGCCTAGCACGACGGTTCTCCTTATGGATAGCGAATCGCAGCATTTTTATCTAAAATCTGCTGACGCAGCAGGTATGCCATCGCTTCGCATCTTTGAGTATTCGGAAGTAAAAGAGCAACAGGCTCCTTCAGTGACAGAAGAAGATCTGTCTAAAAAGTACGTCACTAGGCAGGAGTATTTAGATCTGATCCAACAGTATGACGATATAAAACGCATGCTGACGGAGCAAAAAACGAAAAAGACGACGACTAGAGCGGCAACAAAGGAGGAGGCAACAGAATGAACCCGTTATTTTCGGCGCTAGGAGGAAATAGAGGCCCACAAGGTGGCCCGCTGGGCATGATCCAGCAGTTTATGGAATTCAAAAAGAACTTTAAGGGAGATCCGAAGAAGGAAGTGGAGAAGCTGTTGCAATCTGGGCGCCTATCACAAGATCACCTAAATCAGCTGCAAGGCGTGGCGCAGCAGTTTAAGCAAATTTTAGATAGTCAACATAGATAAACCTCGCTGGCCAGCGGTTTATAAATAAAAATCAAAGGAGTTTTTAGCATGACAGACGGATATTCTTTGTCCGACATTGCGGCGGCGACCGGTAATGGCGGATATAACAGAGGGTATGACGGATTTGGAGAATGGATCTGGATTATCGTTTTGTTCCTGTTTGCCGGAGGATGGGGTAACGGCTTCGGTGGCTGGGGCGGAAATAGCGTAGGTGGAAATACTCCTGGCATCCAGGGCATTGCAACACGTGCGGACATCAACGAAGGATTTGCGCTAAACGGCATTGAGCGCGGCATTCAGGGCATCCAGCAGGGAATCTGTGATAGCACCTATGCGCTGAACAACGCGATTACAAGCGGATTTTCCGCAAACCAGCTGCAGCTGTGCAATGGGTTTAATCAGGTACAGCAAGGATTCAACCAGCTCAGCTTCCAGCAGCAGGATTGTTGCTGCCAGACGCAGAGAGCTATTGACGGAGTAAAGTACGATATGGCGACTCAGGCATGTGATACTCGTCAGGCGATTCAGTCAGCAACGCGTGATTTGCTTGAGAGCGGCAACAACAACACGCGCGCGATTCTTGACTTCCTGACACAGGATAAGATCTCTGCTCTTCAGGCGGAGAACCAGTCTCTTAAGCTGGCGGCGTCTCAGTCCGCGCAGAATGCGGTTCTGACTGCGACGATGGATGCAAACACTGCAGAGTTGATCAGACGGATCAATCCGCAGCCTGTACCCGCATATACTGTCCCCGCTCCGTATCCGTATAACTACGGCTGCGGATGCAATACTTGCGGGTGCTAATCTTTGTTTCTTCTCCCAGAGTGGGAGATGTGCGGCACAAGGCCGCTATTACGCGCCATGAGCCGGGTAAATCCCGGCTTTTGGCAGATTAGGAGGTATTTTTATGGCAGACATTGTAACGGCAGGAACTCAGACAGTAGAAGTAGGAGACGCTGTCACTTTTGCACTTAATCGGATCTGGACGCGGTGTCCCAACATCCGGCACGAACCTCTTTCCGGTCGTGTGACATTGCTTCCGGGTTTATATCGTGTATCTTTCAATGGCAATTTCGGATCAACTGCAGCAGGCACTGTCAGTTTTGAAATTGAGCAGGATGGCGAGGGCATCCCTGGATCCGTCATCACCAACACCATCGCGGCGGCGACAGATATCTACAACGGGTCGGCAACAGTAGAAGTAAGGGTGTGCTGCCCGTGCTGTGCTACGCTTACAGTACGAAATATCGGTACAGTTCCGGCAACGGTAGATAACGCAAATCTTGTGATCACGAGAGTGGGGTGACGGAGGTGAGAGATATGCATAAACTTTTGGAGAACATCTGTGATGAACTGGATAAGATTGCGGCCAAAGGCCTTAATACAGGGAACCTTGAGACGGCGTACAAGCTGATCGATATGCTGAAGGATCTGGAAAACGTTGAGTACTGGAAGACGAAAGAGGAGTACTACAATGAAGAAGACGACGGATATAGTCAGGCGTACGATAGGCGAGGATCTCGATCTGACTCTATGACCAGAAGATCTGATGGAGACTATAGCCGAGATTCCAGCTATGCACGTGGTAGATCCCGCAGACGCGATTCTAGAGGACGCTATATGCGGGACTACAGCAGCGCCGCAAAAGACGACTATATGGATGCGAAACATCAATATAGACAGACTAAGGATGGCGATTGTAAAGAACGCATGATGGATCGTCTTGAAGAGTATCTTGAAGGGTTCACAGAGGAACTTGCGGATATGTCCAGAGATGCAGATTGTCAGGAAGAACGTCAGACAATCCAGAGATACGTAGACAAGATGCGTAGCATGATGATGTAAAGAAAAGGGGCGGGAAACCGCCTCTTTTTTACGGATTGCTTGAGACATGTTTGGGACATTTTCTCCGCATGACGGATTAAAATGATATACTAAAAATGTCATTTGACACATCCTTTCTGTAAGTAGCGCGAACGGAATCAGACGAAAGAACACAGATCGCCTCCTGATCGTAACTTACCCGCTTTCGCCATCCCGGGTTCGACTCCTGGGACGCGCTTTACCCCGCCGGAGGTTTATCTGGCAGAATCCCATCTTGCTGACGGAGCAAGTGAAAAAAACGTTAGGAGGACATTGTAACATGAAGAATATCTTTGAGATCTTGACGGAGTACGGTATTGAGGTTCCCGAAGGCGAGAAGGATGATATCCGGAAGGCAATCGGCGAGAACTACGTCACGCAAAGCGAGCACGAAAAGAAGATCACACGCCTAGAAGCAGAAAGAAACCAGCTGAAAGACCAGTATACGCAAAGTGCAGAGATGCTAAAACGCTTTGACGGCATCGATCCTGAGAAGATCACAGCGGAGCTGGAAAGTTGGAAGCAAAAGAACGCGGATCTGGAAGCAGACTATAAGCGCCAGCTGGAAGAGCGTGATTATTCGGATGCTATAAAAAATGCATTGGGGAAATATAGGTTTTCTTCAAAAGCAGCAGAAGCGGCGGTGCTGCACGAGTTGCAGGATGCTAAGCTACAGTTAAAAGATGGCGTGCTTCTTGGTATGGATGACTGGATGAAGCAGAAGATGGAGGCCGACCAGGGAGCGTTCGTGACGGAGGACCAGCAGAAGATGGCGAGGTTTACGATGCCAACACAGACACGATCTCAAGATAGTACTATCACGAGGGAGCAGATTATGGCCATAAAAGACGGCACAGAACGCCGTCAGGCTATCGCAGATCATGCGGATCTATTCCCGGAACTATCATCAGAATAAGGAGAGAGATTTTAATGGCAGCAGATGCTAATCTTATCAAAAAAGCAGATTTAGCAAGAGTTCGCGAAGTTGACTTCGTGAATAGATTCGGATATTCGTTGAAGAAGTTGACGGAAGCTTTAGGCGTAACCAGAAAGATCGCGAAGCAGGCTGGAACTGTGCTTAAAAGTTACAAGGTATCCGGTACGCTGCAGAGTGGAGCAGTAGCGGAGGGAGACACGATTCCACTGTCTAAGTACACGACTACTGCAGTTACGTATAAGGAGATCACTCCATACAAGTACCGCAAGGCGACTTCTGCGGAAGCTATCATGGATCGTGGCTATGATCAGGCCGTCGGCATGACTACTGACCAGATGCTGCAGGACATCCAGAAAAATATCCGCAAAGAGTTCTTCGATTTCCTGGCGACCGGAACCGGAGAAGCTACGGGAACAACTTTCCAGGCGGCACTGGCACAGGCATGGGGGCAGTTGCAGGTGTTGTTCGAGGATGACACAATCGAAGCAGTCTACTTCATGAATCCGCTGGATGTGGCGGCATATCTGGCGACTGCTCAGATCACTACGCAGACAGCTTTCGGCATGCGCTACGTGGAGGACTTCCTGGGTCTGGGTACGGTGATCTTTAACTCTTCTGTGCCGCAGGGGACGATCTATGCGACTGCGAAGGAGAACATCGTCCTGTACTATATCCCTGTTAACGGAGCAGATCTGGGCGAAGCGTTCAGTTTTACTTCCGACGAATCCGGCTATATCGGTATTCACGAGGAACCGGATTATACGAACCTGACTTGCGTCGATACTGCCGTATACGGCATCGCTCTCTTTGCGGAGATGCTGGACGGTATCGTTGTAGCGACAATCGAGCCGGAAGGGGATGGCGGCGGCCTGGGGGGCTGACAGGCTATAGCAAGGACGAATTGCGAGCGATGACGGTAGCGGACATAAAAACACTTGCCGCATCTGCTGGCTATAGCATCACTAAGACTCGCAAAAACGATATAATTGCTCAGTTTTTAGATCAACAGAGCCTATAAAGGAGGGGCGCGAATGTACGCAGATTTTGAATTTTATGAAAATTCTTTCGGAGGAGATATGATCCCGGAAGAAAGTTTTAAGAAGTGCGCAGTTCGCGCCTCAAACTATATGGATCAGATCACATTCTATCGGTTACAGAATGCTCCGCCGGATGAGAAGTATAAAAGCCGTATATCCTTTGCATGCTGCGCAATCGCGGAGATGATGTATATGATCGACAATGCTGAGAAAAATGCACAAGCCGCATCCGGAGTCATATCTAGCGCCGACGGAACAGTAAAAGGAAAGATGGTGTCGTCAATAAGCAGCGGATCTGAGTCTATATCCTACAGTACAAACACAGCATCGACCGGAACGCTGGGAGCGGTCATATCTGCCAACTACTCACAGCGAAAGGCGATCATGTATGACACAGCAGCAGGATATCTTGCGAACATACCTGATGCAAACGGCATCAATCTCTTGTATGCGGGGGCTGGATATGTGGGATGATACGATAACAGTTTTTAACAGATACGAGGCATCGGACGGAGAGATACTGTATTATCCAACGGTAATAAACGGAGTAGATCTGATCGTTGATAAGGCTGCAGCTCAGGCAACAACGGGCCTAGCAGATGCAGATGAGGCAAGGCTGCATATACCCTATACCATGCAAAATGGGTCGATCATGGTAGGAGGTAAGAAGTGGCTTCCGCCCATCGCATGGGCCGGACAAGTCAACGATGATCTTTCCACGTCTGTCACTTTTGACGAAGGCAATGACTTCTTTATGCTGGGGATATATCCGCAGACGGAGGAGCCGATCAGTAGCGACGACTACAGCCGGACTGGATTTCTGGATTATCTGCGCTTGACGCATGACGATGTGTATCTGATCGCTAGCGTGGGGAAGTATGATCTGATCCCACATTTCGAGATAGGAGGACGATGATGGCCGACGATAAAAAGCTAGTGCGTATAGATCTACGTGCATCAGAGAACTTGACTCCGGAACTACTTAGCATTTTGAATGCATATCCGGACTTGCTCCCGTCGGAAAAGATCGTTTTCGGTGACGGGTCTCAGACATCCGGCATCGCACTGTATCCGATATCCGGGGCAGTAGTAGTGACGGAGGAAGAAGACATCATCGGAAACATTGCTCAAGAGTGCCAATACCCATTTTTTTTGATTTATAAGGTGGGTAAAGGTTCGTCTTCGAGCCGGATCGCCATCAAAGAATTTCTGGATGATCTAGGACGCTGGCTAGAAGTGCAAGACTATAAGTCTTACTTCTCTAGCGTTGATGTGACGGACATTTCGAGACAGACTCCGGGGTACCTAGAGAGCAGAGAAGAAGATGGCGTAGAAAACTGGGCAATATATATCACGTTGTTTTATAGACGAACAATAGAAGCATAAAGGAGGTTAAAAGAATGGCAGAGGCAATGCCTTTAAGCGCAGAAACCTGGACATATGCTACGGGAGAAGCGGAAAGAAAAGACTTCGCTGTGTATTTCATCACGGATAAAACCAAAGTAGACGACCTATCTTTTGGAAAGGAAGATCTGGAGATCATCGGTAAGGGCATCGAAGATATGCCTATCTCGTTGAATCCAGAGGTAACAGAAAGTCAGGACGTGCTGGGAAATAATAATATCAGCATCACATCGTATGCGGAGACTATGGAGGTCACACCGCTGAAAGTCAGCGGATCCGGTCTGTATGCACAAAAGATTGACGAGCTAGTGGAGACGCGCGCGCTGATGGATGATCTAGAACTGGCGTATCTATGCGTTAAGAGATATAAGACTAACTCTACCGGGAAGATGCGCGCATGGGTGCAGAAAGGTATCGTCGAGATCACAGACTTTGCAACGGAGCTAAACGGAGTGGCCAGCACGCACACAGTTCATTTCACTGGAGATAGGATCCTGGGATCTGTAAATCCATCTACTATGACGTTTACAGAAGATGGAGCAGAAGCATGAGTATCCAGATTGATGATGGATCGGTAAGGGAACCGATCTTAAATGCTCACGGGCAGGAGATCGGAGTGGCGATTTATAACCCTCATGATGTAGGAGTGCTACAGAGGTACAAGGAGAAGGAAAACGAGTTTGATGGACTAAAAGAAGTAGATCCAAAGTCAGAGAACCTTCTGGAAGAGGTCGATAACGTTCTTAAACCGATTCTCGACTATATCTTTTATCCTGGCTTCTACGCCGCTGCCTTTTCTCATGTGTACCCGCTGACTAAGGTCGGCGAGGATGATGTCTTTTGTCTGGCACTAGTTCGCGAAATTATATCTCGTATTAACTCGACTATCACGGATGATTTCAAGGCATCAGAAGAGAAAAAGAAAAAATATTTGGAGGACTATGAGTAAATGGAGCCTCCCGGAGTCGCTTCTGGTAGGCGGTAAGTCATGGCCTATCAGGAGCGATTTTCGTTGTGGGCTAGATGCGATGGTCGCTCTACAGGCCGATGATCTCACAGTGGCGGAGAAAGCAGACTGCATCTGCCGGATCATTTTTCCGGACTGGAGAGAGATCTATGCAGAGGGCCTTTTCTCTGAAGCCGTGGAAGCCGCCTATAGATACCTGGATTGCGGGAGACCACAAAATACTTCCGGCAGACAACAAAAACCAGTGGTCTTCTGGGACACAGACGCGCCCCTGATTTTTGATGCCATCAACAAAACTCGCGGGAAAGACGTGCGTACAGAGAAAATGCATTGGTGGACGTTCTGCGGTCTGTATATGGAGATCGGACAAAGTACGTTCGCGGATGTAATCTCGATACGCCAGAAACGCGCAAAGGGGAAAAAACTGGAGAAGACAGAGAAAGAGTTTATGCGGGACTGTCCGCAATACTTTCAAAAGCGGGAAAACAAGCACGTTATGGACGATATACAAGAGTATATCGATCTTTTGAAGTAGGAGGGGATCACATGGCGACAGGCGTAACGGTCAAGGTAGATATGGATCTGGATCGGATCAATGCGGCACTCGACAAGGCGCAATACGCCCTGGATTCTCAGGTGATGGATGACATGGTGCAGTATATGCCGCATGTCACAGGCACGCATACAAACACAGTTCGCGCAGCTAGTGCAGCTGTGGCGGGTACGGGTATAGTATACGCAGCAAGGCCGCCGATGGGGCGATTTCTGTATGAGGGAAAAGTCATGGTTGATCCGGTCACTGGAAGCCCCTGGGCTAGGCCGGGAGCAAAAAAGATAGTGACAGAGAGAGACCTGACGTACTCAAACCCCAAAGCCACGGCGCATTGGTTCGATACAGCAAAGAAAAATCACGCAAAGCAGTGGATAAAACTGACCAAAAAAGAAGCGGGGAGGTGAGTAAATGGCAGAAGCAGACGGCAGCATTATAATCGATACAAAGATAGACAAATCCGGACTTGATGATCTGGAAAAAGACGTCAACAAAGTATCGAAAAACCTAAAAACCACTTTGGGAAATGGCCTTAAAACTGCATTTTCCGGGGCGCAGAAGGCCGCATCTGCTTTCGGGAAAGCTGCAAAGACTGTAGCCAGCGGAGTAGCGAAAGCCTTTGAGGTCACAACAAAAGCTGTAGCTGCAGTAGGTACGGCCCTGGGAGCAGTGGCAACGGCTGGCATCAAATATAACGCAGAGATAGAGCAGTATCAGACAGCTTTTGAAACGATGACTGGATCCGCAGAAGCGGCGGCGCAAGTCGTGGAGCAGCTGCGTGATATAGGCGCGTCAACTCCTTTCGAGCTTCCGGACTTGGCGGAGACTACTCAGTTGCTGATGAACTATGGCTTTGAGGCGCAGGAAGCCATAGACAGTATGCAGATGCTGGGCGATATCTCGCAGGGATCCGCAGATAAAATGCAGCGTGTAGCCACGGCATACGGACAGATGTCTTCTGCTGGCAAAGTGTCGCTAGAAGATATAAAGCAGATGATAGATGCTGGCTTCAATCCTCTGCAGGAGATCAGCGAGAGCACAGGCGAAAGCATGTCGAGTCTATATGACCGCATTAGCAAGGGAAAAATCTCAGTGGATGAGATCACTGCATCAATGGAGCGTGCGACATCTGAGGGTGGAAAATACTTCCAGTCTATGCAGAAGCAGTCTCAGACCTTTAATGGGCAGCTCTCCACACTAAAAGATAACGCAAACGAGTTTATGGGAGCCATCACGCAAGGAATCTTTCAAAGCCTCAGCACTGGGCTTCTTCCGCAGGCCATATCAGCAGTGCAGCAACTGCAGACTGCCTTTGAGACTGGCGGAGCAACAGCGGCGATCAGCCTAGCAGGAAGCATCATCGGGAACTTCATCACACAAACGACGGCAAAGATCCCTGAGGTTATCCCTGTAGTGGTACAGCTGCTAAGTACGTTCGCGCAGGCGATTACCGACAACGCGGGGACTCTTGTCAATGCCGCGATGGCGATCTTGACTGGGCTAGGTGAGGCATTTACGACACTAGCGCCGATGATAGCAACGTTAGTTCTTACTTTTCTAACTCAATTCGCACTATACATACAAGAGAATCAGCAGATGATCATAGATGCACTGGTCAACACAGTCATGGGATTCTCGGCATGGATTCAGGAGAACGCCGATACTATAGCCACCATAGTAACCACTCTTTTTACCGCTCTAGCTGATGCGGCAATAGAGCTTGCTCCCATTTTGCTTGATGTAGCACTCCAGCTCCTAGAAGAGTTGGGAAACTATCTCACAGAAAATGCTAGTATGATAGGAGAAAAAATCGGAGATTTTATAGCTGCTATGTTGCAGTGGGTTATTGATAACTGGGACAAGATTTGGGAAGTCGGGACAGAAATCATTAAAGCCATTATAGAAGCGATAGGATCAATGATTAGCAAAGTCGTTGCCGTATTTAAAGAATTGATCGAAAATTGCATGGCGGAAGTCAGAGAGTGGGCCTCTGAAATTTGGTCAACCATAACGCAGGCGTGGCAATCCGTTATTGATTGGATTGATGGCATTTTTTCCTGGGAATGGATGGACGGAATCGGCGCGCTAGCAGAGCCTCTTCGAGGGCTTTTATCCGGGCTAGAAGAGATCTGGGAAGGGATTAAAGAAATATTTTCGGGAGTCATCGATTTTATAGCCGGTGTTTTTACAGAAGACTGGGAGAGAGCGTGGGAAGGAGTACGAAGTGTTTTTGAAGGCATTTGGGATGCCTTGGTTGGCATAGTGAAGACTCCTGTCAATGCGATCATAGGGCTGATCAATGGCGTTATCAGTGGCATTAACTCTATCTCGATTGATATACCTGACTGGGTTCCGCTTTTTGGTGGTTCTCATATCGGCTTCAGTATCCCGACAATCCCGCTTCTGGCTCAGGGCGCCGTTATCCCACCGAATGCTCCTTTTATGGCCGTCCTGGGTGATCAGAGAAACGGAACGAACATCGAGGCACCGCTTGACACGATCAAGCAGGCAATGCGGGAAGTCATGGGAGAAGGCGGAGGAGATGGCACATACATCATCCGGCTGTACTTGTCCGGACGTCAGATCTATGAGGAAGTCCTGAAGCAGAATCAGCTCAACTCTATGGCGACAGGTGTAAATGCGATGGCAGGAGGTTAAAAGATGGCAGGATTTTATATAGACGGGCATCCGATCCCCACGCCGTCGCAGTGGGATCCTATTATCACAAACGTGGTAACTAGCTACAGCGGGCAGACTACTCTTGATGGGAAACAACACAATTCCGTCATACGAACTCGGGTCAGCTATAGCGTGGCATTCGGAACGCTGAAAGCAGATGAAGCGTCTTTACTGGATTGGCTGATAGACGGTAAAAACACAGTGACGGTGACGTACCCGGCCAACACGGACACGGGAGCGGAGCAAAAGACTTTTATAGTTGGTGACAGACAGAGGGCGTTATTGAGGATACATAACGGGCGCGAATACTGGACAGGCTATGCGTTCACATTGACGGAGGTGTAAAGCATGTATGATCTGACAGATGCGGCAAAGAACGCCATAGCGGCGGAGAAGCCGTATACAGCGAAAGCGACTATCTATCTGGCAGACCTAACGGAAATAGAGCTGACGGAAGCAGATCTGGTCAATACTGGATTTGCGTACTCTGCGCGGGTTCTCTCTGGTGAGAAGTTCGTGCCGGGTTCCGTCTGCGCCTCCTCTGTCACGCTGACACTGAACAACATCGAAGGGAAATTCTCTCAATATAACTTTTACGGCGCAGAATTTGTCCCGTATATCGGATGCAGGCCGCTTGACGGAGATGTCATAGACTGGCTGCAACTGCCGCGCTATACAATCATTGATCCAGTGGTTAGCAACAGTGAGATCATCGAGCTGTTGGGCTATGATAACATCTACAAACTTTCGGCGGTATACGATGGCGGGATATCCTTCCCAACCACACTGAAAGAGATTGTCCAATACTGCTGTAGCAAGTGCAATCTAGTATTAAATACGAGTAGTTTTCCGCTGGATTCGTTCGAAGTGTTGCGTGCAGTAAACTTGACGGACGCAACGTATCAACAGATTATGTCATATGCTGCGTCTATAGCGGGATGCTGGGTATCTATCAATCGGCAAGGACAAGTGGTTCTTGACTGGTTCGCCGATACACCGATACACACGATCGGTAAGGATCGCATGCTTACAGTGTCTGCGCAATCCGATGATGTGAAGATCACTGGCGTTCGTGTCAAGGCGATGGGGACAGAACAGGACTATGGAGAGACTTTCATGGTTGGCACTGAAGGTTATGTGCTAGAATTTTCTGACAATCCATTCATCCAGGAAAACACGGCTCAGACCGTGGCACAGTCACTAGCCAGCAAGTTAAACGGCATGACGCTGAGGCCGATGACTGCGGAGATCATCCCAGATATATCGCTGGAGGTGGGAGATTGCTTCATCGCTGATGGAGTAAAGGGATATCTTACGAACTTTTCTTATATAATAAACGACCGGATGAAACTGCAGTGTAAGGCGGAATCCGCCCCTGTTGCGAAGCTGAAAACCTTCTCGAGCAACGTCATCACGCAAATCAAGCAAAATGCCATTGTGCATGAGCAGCTTGGTGCATATGATTTGAACGTGCAAGAGATGAACAAACTCGCGGCCAATACTATGGGATTCTACTATACCCAAGAAGAACAGGATGACGGATCAATCATCGCCTACTGGCACGATAAGCCGAATTTGACGGAGAGCACGATCATCTACAAGCAGGGCATCGATGGCTTCTTTCTTTCTCAGGACGGAGGAAAGACATACACGACGGGACGAGATAGCCAGGGAAATGCGGTCGTCAACATCTTGTCGGCCATCGGAATCCAGGCATCATGGCTCAACATTGACGATGTAATACAGAGGATCAACGAAGACGGAACAGAAACGATTGATGCAGGGCATGTATCTATCAACGGACAAGGTATTTCTTCATACTTTGCATCGCAGGAGACAGTGTCGGAAATATCAGATGCTGTGCAGAAAAATGCAGAGGATCTTGCGGAATTTTCTGATACAGTGACTGCAGATATCGACAATCTTCAAGGGCAAATAGATGGAAATATCACGACGTGGTTCTATGACTACGTTCCGACAACAAGCAACTATCCGGCTTCCAGTTGGACTACTACGGAACTAAAAAACCAGCACCTGGGCGATCTGTTCTACATAGTCAATAACGACGAAGACAACGGCCAAGTATACCGCTGGGCAATGATCAATAGTGCCTATCAGTGGATCCTGGTGGAAGACGCAGAAGTCACTAAGGCGTTGGCGGACGCGGCAAAGGCGCAGGATACGGCGGATTCTAAACGTCGAGTTTTCACGTCACAGCCCACGCCTCCGTACGATGTTGGGGATCTGTGGAGCCAGGGGCCCAGCGGCGATCTGATGCGATGTAAGACAGCCAGGACAAGCGGAAGCTATGTTGCTTCAGACTGGGAGAAGGCGAGTAAGTATACAGACGATAGCGCAGTAGAAGATCTGGGAGAAACTGTAACGACAAAATTTTCAGAAATCGATCAAACGACAGATAGTATAAGCGCTACAGTAGGAGCTATCTCACAGAAAACTGACGCACAAAGTGAAGCAATCGCTCAGCTGCAAATCACTGCGAACGGGATCACACAAACTGTGCAAGAGGCTATAGAAGCATCAGGGATAGATGAACTTTCTTCGCGCGTTTCATCAGTAGAGCAGACAGCAAACGGAGTAGAGATAAAGTTATCCGAGTTTGAACAGTACGGCGATACCGTGGAGCAGATCAACAGGTTCTTCGATTTCCTGCAATCCGGCCTGAAAATCGGCCTTGACGGAAGTCCATTTTATACTTTGTTGAACGAGACGGAGCTAGGATTTTACGAGAATGGAAACCGCGTCGCATATATCAGCAATAACAGCTTGTATATTTCATCGGCGCGGATTCAGAACGATCTGATCTTGGAAAATCCAGCGTCCGGAGACCTGGTGCGGTGGTATGTAGATAGCGCAGGCTATGTATGCTTGCAGTCTACATCCGCATGACGGAGAGAGAGAGAAGGTGAAACATGGCTTTAAGCGGAACAATAAACGGTACTACATCGAATAGCGGCATAAAATCCCGCATTGAGTGGTCGGCAGTGCAGGATATCAACGCCAACACATCGACGATCACAGCGAAAGGTATACTGTACTGGACATCGAACCTGCAGACGTGGGGCACGGGCACATACTATATGTCCATAGGCGGAGTACAGGGCAGCAACACAGTATACGCGGAGATATCGTATAACAGTAATACGGTCGTTATCACGTACACACGGACTGTATCACATAACGCTGACGGCACGAAATCTCTAGCCCTGGACTTTTCCGGCGGCATCTCCGGCACAACGCTGACTAGCATAGACTGTCAGGGGACGATCACGCTCGATACGATCCCTCGCGCGTCCAGCTTTTCAATTCCTTCCTCCGTCAACATGGGCAGTAATTTATCCGTCAGCATCACGCGGGCATCGTCCAGTTTTACGCACGATGTAAAGCTGACGTTTAACGGCCAGACTGTGAGTGCGTCCAACGTCGGCACATCCGCAACACTGGCCGTCCCCATCGGCTGGGCATCGCGGATCCCGAACGCCACAAGCGGGACGGGCACAGTGACAGTGACGACGAAGAACGGCGGTACGACAATCGGAACCACATCTAAAAATATCACGGTGGCGGTGCCGTCGTCCGTAGTGCCTACGCTAACGCTGGCAACAGCGCTAGTGACGGGGTATAGCGGGCTGTATCTGCAAGGTGTGAGCAAATGTAAGCTGACCGGGACGGCGGCGGGAGTATACGGATCCACGATCCGGTCTATATCCTACAGTGGTGCCGGATATACAGGATCTGGAACGACGTACACGACGGGGGTTCTGAACGTCACGGGCGACATCACTTTTACGGCGACGGCAACGGACTCGCGAGGCCGGACGGTGACAAAGCAAGCTAAGATCACAGTCATAGCCTACAACAAACCTAGCATATCTAACTACTCCGCGCAGCGGTGCAATAGCGGCGGAACATTGCAGGTTGACGGAACATATCTATCCGTCAGAGCGACGTTTTCTTGCGCCAGCGTCAACGGCAAGAACGCCGTCAGCTGTAACGTGTCCTATAAAAGATCTACGGCCAGCGCATGGAGCGGAACGACGGCGTTAACGTCGAATACGGCGAAGGTAATAGGCGGCGGATCTATCACGTTAAACGAATTTTGGCAGGTGCGGTTCGTCGTGCAGGACAGCGTCGGCACATCACTAGGCCTGGCCGCTACGACGGTTACGGCGGATATCCCCACGTCCGCATACAGGGCGGTTTTCGGTGAGGACAGAAGCGGGTTCGGGCAGTATCCGGAGGGTGCCGGAGCATGGTTTGCCTATCCAGTGCATG
>ERZ1643251.909-NODE-909-length-36812-cov-12.705145_pt1 | contig 36812 bp, 44 predicted proteins | sample MGYA00579261_ERZ1643251 | MGnify/ENA primary metagenome ERZ1643251 (study PRJEB29033, sample SAMEA4952267) | chicken gut metagenome | biome: Broiler Chicken; feature: Gastrointestinal Tract; material: Caecum | place: Ireland | collected 2018 | study: Broiler... | reverse complement strand
TTAATATCTGTTTATTTTAGTATATCTTGTTTTCCATAAAACTTTTCACACTATCGTTGTCAATATACAATTTTATTTACACATCAAAAAAACTGCTAGTCAAAAGACTAACAGTTCATCACACTAGATATGATAGATTTTATTTTTCTTTGTAAACATGTATAGGCCAACAGCTACGACAATTCCACCAATAATAACGGCATATGGTAAGAATGAACCAGTTTGAGGATTTTCTGGAGTTGTTGTACATTGAGCATTGTATTCTTCTTCAGTACAAACTTCTCCATTTGCACAATAATATGTATCTCCATCAATTTGACAAGTAGGATTAGAAGGAGTTTCTGGATTATTAACACCAGTCAAAGTAATTGTACAATCATCTGTAGAAGTAGTTGAACCACTACCATCTAAGTTTACTCTAGCAATAGCTACTTTTTGACCAGCTGTCATAGCAGCAGTAGAAGTAGCAGTTACATTAATAATAGTTGGATCAGTCTCACTTTGAGAACAAGATACACTCCAGCCTGAATTACTCATTCTAGCACAACTAGTAAATGTAAAACTTGAGTTTCCTAATTTAACCTGAGCTGAAAATTGAGTTCCAATAGGCAAAGCATCTACAGCCTTAACGCCTAAATAGAATGTTGAATTTGCTCCACTATTTTCGATCGAAATACTTCCTCCTGAACCAGTTTCATCAGCATTCAATGTTGTAGAAGAAAAATTCGTATCCGTAGAACCAAACACAATTCCTGTTGCCGCATTTGTCATAAGTGGACTTACAAACATACAAAGAAGTAATACAACTGTTAAATAAAACCCTTTCTTTTTCATAAACATAAACCTCTTTTCTTTTTTTATTATGGTTTAATTATAACATAAAAATACAATATTTCTACAAATTTTAACTTTTTTTACAATAATTTACAAAAAATATGGTATTATAATAAGGAATAGAAATGGTGGTGTTAAAAATTGAAAAAAATTGTAATTTTAATTCAAAATAACACCCTATTCTTTACCTACCGTAAATCCGGACCAATACGTGAAGACTTAATGAACACAAACATCATTTCCGATTCCGAACTAGTCTTTACAGATGACTACATTAAAGAAAACAAAAAATTAGTCCTTCCTTTTTTAGAAGAACTATGTGAAATGAACCATATTGACACACTAACTATTCAAAATAACGAACTAGCTATCTTTATCACAGAATTATTTGCCAAACTCAAAATTAATAAAATAAAGATAAAAAAACAAGAAAACATGACGTATACCCTCTGTGAAAAACTTCTCAAAATGAAATACCTTCACGAAGTTGAGTGCTATAGTATTCCTGAATTTATGCTTGAACTATTAGATAATCATCATATTAAAGTCACCACCCACAGTGAAATTTTCTATCTTTCATCTTTTATGTCTCAAAATAGTTTAACCGATTACTCCAAAATTTACTACACCAAAGCGATAAAAATCTATAATCAACTAACCGAAGAAGATCAAGAAGACTTCATTGCTTTCCTAAAAATCAACAAATACTTAAAAATAATTTCTCTCATGAAATTCCAAAAAAAAGATATTGAATTTATTTTAGAAAACTTAAAACGATATCATTTTAAAAATATATATTTAGAACTACACGAAAACATTACCAAAGAAAATGATTATCTTTATCTTAAACAACTAAACAAAAAATATGCTAAATCTCATTTAGAAATAGGATTATACTATTCAGATGAGTATCTAAAAGACAATTTAATGAAGCAAATTATTATCAATACCTTAAAATTATGTGCAATCATTATCACTTGCTTCATCATTGGAATGGTTGGCTATGTTTCTGTGGATAATTACTTTGCCATGCAAGAAGTATCCGCTATTCAAGAAAATGTTAAAGAAACTATGCAAAATACTGAAGATATCGAATTACCAGAAACTGATGATGATAACCTCGTTATAAAAAACAAGTATATTGCGGCTCTTCTAAGTATTAATAAAGACGTTGTAGGATACTTAAAAGTAAATAACACAAACGTAGATTATCCTGTAGTCATCAGTGATGATAATAAATATTATTTAAACAAAAACCTATATGGTGAAGACGACAAAAATGGGTGGATCTATATGGATTTCCGTAATTCAGACAAATACTTAAATGACAACACAATTATTTATGGACATAACATGTATTACAGTGGTGTTATGTTTGGCACTCTACATCGTGTCTTAAATTCATCTTGGTACAACAATGAAGAAAACTTAAACATTCAATTTGACACCATGTATGAATCTATGACTTGGCGTATTTACTCCATTTATACTATTCCTAAAACAAGCGATTATTTAAAAGTTACATTCAAAACAGATGAAGAAAAACAAGAGTACATCGATATGACAAAAAATCGCAGTATTAAAGACTTCCAAGTCGAAGTAACTACAGATGACAAACTATTAACTTTATCTACTTGTACAGGCGACAATGACCGCTTAGTCATTCATGCTAGACTGAATACGAATACGGAAGAACAAGATCCAAATTTGACTGATAACGAGCTTCCGTTGGATTAATCTCCATCGCTTTACGAATACATTCAACAGACTCCTGATAATGCCCCGTGTAAAAAGCAGCAATTGAAAGCAAATCATAAATATAATCATTCCAAGCAAATTCCTCATTAATGTAGGATTTGCTTTTTTCTTTGATTTCTAAAGCTTGATGTAACAACGAATAGGCCTTTTCATAATCATTTTGTAAAATACATAAACTAGCAAGTTCAATATAACCTTCCCTTAAATATGGAGCTTCATGAATAGCCCTCTGAAACCAAAATTGAGCTTCGTCTAAATATCCCTTAGCTTGATAAGCCCTTCCCATAAACCGCATCGAAGCACAACGCTCATCCTTCCATGTCGCATTAGGACACTTCAAATGCTTATGCAAAGTATCAATACACTCATCCCATCGCTGATAATACATATATTCTCTTCCTAAATAATGCAAATTACGATCATCATCAGGATCCTCCACTACACTTACCTCAAGCAAAGGCAAATAAGACCCCCGTGACTTTGACTCATCAGGATAATGATTAAGCAATATCGGTACTTCAATTTCTTTTTCATCAATTGTTGAAACTAAAACCTCATGAACAGGATGATGCCAGTGATACCCTTTACGAGCATGAATTTTATTAATCCAAAAACTAACTCTTGGTACTCCTTCTTCATCTAAACGCCAATTATAATCATAACGAGCCCGAGTAGGTTGTTCTCTGATCCAATATTCCTCTAAAATTTCTCGCCATCCGGGCACAAAAACCTCATCCAAATCCGTACACACACAAATATCCGCATCCTCTGGAACCTTAGCTAAAGACTCATTTCGAGCCGTATCAAACCGCCAAGGTTTAATAACTTGTTCATAAACCGTAACTCCACAATCTTTTAAAGTTTGAACCGTCTTATCCGTCGATCCCGTATCTAAAACAACAATCTCATCTGCTTCCTTCATAGACTGAGTCCATCGCCTTACAAATTTCTCCTCATTCTTACAAATAGCATAAACAACAACTTTTAACTTACTCATATTTTCACCTAATAACTTAAATTGACTTATGCCAATCTACAATTATTTCCCCTTTCATAAATTATCTCTAAAATAATTTATGCCAAAAAAAAGAGCTTGTTATCACACAAGCCCATAATTATTACGGATTAGTAGTTGTTGAACAAATATCACCACGTGTTGTATGTAAGACTTCAATTTCAGCTCCCGTCGTTGGGAACGGATTTTGATTAAATTCAATTGTTAACTCATCAATAGTTAGTGGAACTTCAATCGTAATCGTATAATCATCTGCATTAGCAGATACAACACCATTATAACCATCAAAACCAGTCTCACTTATCTCAGCTGCTGCAGCCTCATAATCTTCTAAAGTACTAAACGTATATAAAACTGTCTTTTTTTGATCATAAAGTGAAGTAGCCCCCAAACCATATTCATAAGAAACAGTTACAATAGCTGTATTATAATTAAGAGGAACTTCCTCATAAGAACAAGTCAAATAACTAGTTGGTGCATTTTCATCAACAATTAAAGTAGCCGTCACAGTCGTTTGATTTTCATATTCATCAGAAGCAATAATACTAACAGTATAATTTCCAGGTGTAGAAGTATCCACAGAACCATCAGCAAATTCATAAGTAACAAGTGAAGCATCATCAACAGAAGCAATAAACTCATCAGCCGTAACTACAGCATTAGGTACAACTGCAATATCCTGTGTCACAACAACTGGCGCTGTTGTATCACGTACAGTAACCGTTTTCTCACCAGTACTCGTATTACCACAAGTTACACTCCATTTATAAGTTCCAACAACAGATGTATCCAAATTAGAAGTCAAAGTACAGCTATTAATATCCATACCAGACACCTGAACATAAGAAGAAATATTATTATTAAGCGGAGCTCCTAATTGAACTGTATCAGGTATTAAAGCCTTAATTGTAACACCAGCTTTTTTCTTACTAGCGAACAAAAAATAATAAACACCAAAACCAACCGCCACAATAAGAACAACAACTAAAATAATAAGTAAAGTTTTATTCATTTTTCCCTTTTGCTTTTTATTATTTTTAGGTTCATCAATTGGCGTTGGTGGCACAGGAACACCACCCATCATTCCCATATTATTATTAGACACGCCACCCACAGGATTATTCATTACCGTATTTGCAGGTTGCGCAGAAACATTTGCGTTTAAATTCACTTGCGAGTGAGCATTTAAATCAGTTCCCATTAAAGGCTGAACTGTATTAGGACTTTCTGGTTCAGCAGGTGGAGGAACAACCACTCCTTCAGGCTGCAAATTAACAAAACCTTCAGCACCATTATTCACTTGTGTTGGATTAGGCACCACTTCAACATTTGGATCAGTTGGTACTGGATTTGGTACCACTCCAACATTTGGATCAGCTGGTACTGGATTTGGCACAGCACCAACATTCGGATTAGTTGGCATTGGATTTGACACAACACCAACATTCGGATCAGTAGGCACTGGATTTGGCACTACTCCAACATTCGGATTAGTTGGCACTGGATTTGATACAACACCAACATTTGGATCAGTTGGCATTGGACCGGACACTGTTCCAATATTAGGATTAACTGGTGTAGGATTAGAACTGCTTCCCATCACATTATTTAAGTTTCCATTATTGTTCAAATTTTGATTTTCATTGTTCATAAATCTACCCTCTTATTCTAAAATTCTAAAACAATTATACTAAGTTTTTTTCCTTTGTGCAAGAACAAAGCGAAATTCTTTTCAATTTTTCATACACTTATATAGTACAAAATATGTAAACCACCGAAAAAATAGAAGCTAAAAAGAAAATATAAAAGCTAAAAAACTGCTAACAAATCTTGTTAACAGTTTTCCATTTATGCATTACGCACCTTGTCTATGTAGTAATTAATTTTAGAAGCCCATGTTGTACTAGCAGCATACTTTGTATTAATTTGCTCAGGAGTTGTAAGACCTTTTTGAATATAATTTACAGATAAATTACGAATCATTGCTTCAATTCCTTCATCTAAACTATTAAACACAGCATAAGAACCACCATTACATCCACCAGCACCTTTCATACCTCCAACATTATTACATTGTCTAACAAGAGTACTACAAGTCCAAGTACAACCAGTTTCATGTAAAGTTATAGCTACCGCTAAATAAGGATCAACACCATATTCAATAGAATATTTAGCAAAACTCATTCCATAACCACTTAAAGTACTAGACAAACTTGCATCTAACTTAGCCGCAAGCTCTTCCAAAGTCATTCCTTCATAAACTATAGCAGGAGTAGAAGCCTTAAGACTAGCAATTTCTATTTCCTGTCTTAACTCTTCTCCATTAAAATTTATTTGATTCTTTCTTTCATTTTCTTTTAATTTTTTCGTCTGATTTTTAAGCATAATAGATTCAATCACAGAATTTCCAGTTGTTGTAAACGAACAATCTAAACTCAAAATCGTAATTCCTTCTACTAGTTTGGTAAAAACTTCAATACTACATATAACGGCAATGGCTATAAAGACAGCCTTCACCGAGGGTAATTTTTTCATTTCTAAAACCATCCTTCTTCTTTCCAGAAAGTGATACCATTATACTATACTATATTCAGATTTGTCAAATTTTTTCACTCTCAAGCACAAACAAATGTTTGTAAATATATCAATAAACGTAGATTTCACCGCATCTAAAGAAAAGAAAAAAAAGACTCTATTTTTATCCAAAAAAGAGTATTGTAATCACAAACGCAGCCACAATTCCGACAAAATCAGCAAACAATCCTGCACTCAAAGCATGACGTGTTTTAGTCACTTTAATTGATCCGAAATACAAAGCTAAAACATAAATCGTCGTATCCGTACAACCTTGTAAATTAGAAGCAAGTCGCCCGACAAAGGAATCTGGACCATAAAGCTCAAAAATATTAGACATAATAGCCAAAGAAGCCGTTCCCGAAATAGGCCTTACCAAAGCCATTGGCAAAACCTGAATAGGAATACCAATCTTATCGAGCAAAGGCGTAAAATAAGAAAACACAAACTCTAAAAAATGAGAATTCAAAAAAATATTAATTGCAAAAACCATTGCAATAACAGCTGGAGCAATCTTAAACGTTGTAATTAACCCCTCTTTTGCCCCGACCAGAAAAGACTCATAAATATTAACTTTCTTCTTTAATGCATACAACAAAATAGCTAACACAAAAATAGGAACAATATAATTAGAAATTTGATTCATGATGCTTTCCCCTTTTTATATAATCATAAATAAGTCCAGAAACATTCGAACACAAAGTAGCTAAAATACTCGTAATAATAATTTCTGAAGGATTAGCACTACCATACATCATTCTAAGTGAAATAACCGTTGTAGGAACAATAGTTACACCCCCTGTATTCAATATTAAAAAAGTCACCATAGCTTCCGTTGCCGTATCTTTACGGGGATTATCTTCTTGTAAACACTCCATAGCTTTTAACCCAAAAGGAGTTGCTGCACTTCCAAGTCCCAAGGCATTCGCCGCAATATTACTAGCAATATAGCCCAGTGCCGGATGATCCTTTGGCAAACTTGGAAACAATTTACTAAGCACCGGTCTAACTAAACACGAAAACTTTTCTAAAATACAAGAATCCTCAGCAATCTGCATAATCCCTGTCCACAAAACAAGTAAAGGAAGCATATCCATCAAAAGCTCAATACCATCTAGTCCACCCTTTAAAATTTGATTATTAAGAACATCAATATGACCTGTTCCAATCATAAAGAAACTGCCAATAGCAATAAAAAACACCCAAATATACGTTACCATCCGAACAACCACCTAAAAAACTTTTGCAAAAACCCTTCCTTAGCCAAACTTTCCTCTTTCTTTTGATATATCTTTTCCGTTCCTAAAAGATCATCATCCAAATAAATCTGTACCACCCCTACTTCTTCCTCCTTGCTATCAGCATGAAGATCATAAGTAATTCGAATTTGACTCTTTTCTTCTTCAGTTAACAAAGCATAATAACTTTCTTTAACATAATATTTATCTGGATCATTACTATCTACAGCCAAAGAATCCTTATCTACAAGCAAAACCCTTTCATAATTAGCAAAGACACTTTCACATAAATCCTTATGATCCTCAAAATCATTTCCATCATTCAAAGTCACTACAATACACGTTTTATCATCCTTTGAAGAAGCCGTCACTAAAGTTCTTCGCGCTTTTTCTGTAAATCCCGTCTTTCCTCCAATCTGATACTCATAACTTCCCAAAAGCTTATTCTTGTTGTACCAAACATAAGTCTTCGTATTTGTTTTAGCCGTATAATTCTTTGTCCCAATTATTTCTCTAAACATATCATTTCTAAGTGCATAACGCATCAACAAAGCCATATCATAAGCCGTAGAAGTGTTTCCTGTTCCATCCTCTTCCTCAAGACCATGATTATTATAAAATTTTGTATGACTCATCCCTAATTCATAAGCCTTCTCATTCATAGCCTCCACAAAAGACTCCATATCACCAGAAACATGATAAGCAATCTCAATCGCCGCATCATTACCACTTCGAAGCATTAACCCATAAAGTAAATCCTTCAAAGTAATTTCCTCATTCATTTCAATATAAATAGCGCTTCCATATGCCTTTAAAACCTCTTCTCCTACCGTTCGAACAGAATTCAAATCTCCCTTTTCCAAAGCTATTATTGCCGTCATAATCTTCGTCGTACTAGCAATTAACTTTTCCCGATTCTCATTCTTACTCATTAAAATTCTCCCCGAATCATAATCCATCACAGCATAAGCCTCCGCCGACACAGCATTAACCATCAAAGGAAAAAAAAGCAAAATTAAAAACAACAGTTTTTTCATAGGCTTCACCTATCAAAACATATGAAAAAAAGGACTAAATTAGTCCTCATTATAATCATAAATTCCATGGATCTTTAAAAGTACTGTATAATCAGGCGAGACAAGCTCCCATTCTTCATCCTGTAAATTAACATTAAAACCAATTGTATACTTGACACGATTTTTTTCTTCCTTCATCTTTTTTAATTGTAAATCTTTATATTTAGTTTGATTAATACTTCCATCCAAAAGAGTATACTCACTCAAATTTTCTTCCATTTCCTTACGAGCCTCATCCTTACTATGTTGATAATCATAAACTGTAATTAAAACCGTTATCACAGCCTGATTACCATTATATGTCTCATTCACAACTTTATATTCTAAATCCACATACTGTCTTTTCATAATAAGCTCATATAAATCCTGTTGTTCTTGAAGCAAATTCTCATCACGAATCAAAGTCTGTAAAGAACTTGTCACCTCATCACTATGATTACGATATAACTCCAAATAATGAGTAACCGGATCACGTGCCGAATTCTGTACACAACCTGTCAACAAAAACAAACTTATTCCCATCAAAACAAGCCACTTTTTCATAAGCAACCTTTATAAGAAAGCAAAATCAAAGAAGCAATCTCGTGCATTTTAAGCGTATATTCCTTCTTAAGCTCCGCACGACAATCCTGAATCATTTTCTCCAAATTATCCTCAACAAGTCCAAACCACTCATAATAGAAAAAAGCACACTTACTGACATTACCTGAAGCTTCTAAAGTATCAAGCTCCACTTCAATTAAATGTTTTTCATAATTAGCCTTACGAAACTCTTGCGTATAAGATAACTTATTTAACACTTTATAAGGAACAAACTCACTCTTTAAAGAGGCAGCCAGTTCATTACAATGATTTTCATCAGCAATCAAAAGACGACTTCGAGCTAAAACACATCCCTTTTCATTAACCTCAAAAACAACACAATCACGTCCACTAGAGAGTAAAAGACAATTGAGTTTTTCTTTCTTTCCTCGTAGCAGAGTTTTCCCTAAAAAAGTCTTTACCCACTCTTCATCAAAACAAACATCATATTGTAAAAACTGTCTTAAATCAAAATCGGATACCCGAACTAAAGGAATCTTTTTTAAAGAAACTAAATTATCTTGTTCTTCCCATTCATAAAAACCCCAAAAAGAATTATCCAAATTAACAATCAAATCATAACAATAACGCATCATTTATCTTTCCTTTCTTTGCCAAAAAAACTTTACTAAACACAACACTCCAACATAAAACACTAAAAATTCAATTCTACTATTAATAAAATAAACATAATTTAAAAAACTATACCCAAAAGCAAACAAATTCGTATAAAGAATCGCAAAAAACAAAGCAATACTTACTAAAAATATTCCTAACACTCCAAAAACCACTTGCAAAAAAACACCTTCTTCTCTAACATTTTATTTCTTTCTTTCAAATTTTAGTATATAATGTTGTAAGGTGATTGTATGGAATTATTAAAATACATTATATTAGGAATTATTCAAGGACTAACAGAACCACTGCCGATATCATCAAGTGGTCATCTCGTCTTAATAAAAAACTTATTTAATACAAATATGCTAACCGATGTCAATTTTGAAATCGTCGTAAACTTTGGTTCCTTTATAGCCATCCTGATTATTTTCTGGAAAGACATTATAAAACTAATAACGGCCTTCTTTGGTTTTATTTTCAAAAAAGAAAAAAGAAAACAATACCATGCTGATTTTAAATACTGTCTACTTATTATCATCGGAAGTATACCTGTTGGAATTGCTGGATTGCTTTTTAAAGACAAAGTTGATGAATTCTCTGGAAACATGACTCTTTTAGGTATTGCCTTTCTCATTACAGCCATAATGTTATTCCTCGTCAAAAGTGCCAAAGGAAAAAAAGAAGATCATGACATCACTTATAAAGATGCAATTATTATTGGTTTATTACAAATGGTTGCCCTAACACCTGGAATTAGTCGCAGTGGTACCGTTTTAGTTGGTTGTCTTTTTTGCGGTTTATCCCGTAAAGCTTCCCTAAAATATACCTTCATGCTTTACTTTCCAGTAAGTGTAGGGTCAATGGGACTAGGACTCATCGATATGATCCAAGACAATAGTTTAGCTACTTTATGGTTACCATACTTATGTGGTTTAATCGCCGCTGGCATCGTAACTTACTTTTCTTATCAATGGCTATCTAAAATGGTTCAAAATGGTAAACTTTGGAAATTCTCTATTTACTGCTTATGTTTATCAATCTTTGTTCTCTTTTACTTCCGTTAAAAAGACTGGTTTTCACACCAGCCTTTTTTTTACAATACACTTTATTCTTCTTTTAAAGAACTATTATCCTTAGAACCATAAGAAAGTTCTGGAATTTCTACCTGATGAATAGAATCAAAACGTTTTGTAATCTTTTCCGTTGTCACATGAATATCCTTAACATCCTTACTAACCGTATCAATACTACGCGAAAGCTTATCCCATCTTTCCTTATAACGACCAAAATCAATAGCTAACTTATTAAGCTCTATCTGAATAACCTTTGCATATTTATTTCGTTCCATATTCTTTATAATCATAGCTACAGTCGTCAAAGTACTCATCAAAGTCGTTGGTGAAGTAATCCAAACCTTTTTCTGATAAGCCTCTTTAAGTAAATCAGGATGATAAGCATTAATTTCCGCAAAAATAGCCTCAGCTGGTAAAAACAAAATTGCCTGATTTGCCGTCACACCAGGAATAATATACTTACTATGAATAGCCTCAATATGCTTTTTCACATCAATCTTAAATAACTTTGTCGCCATCTCTCTCTCTTCTTTAGACAAAGATTTATTCGTCATTCGTTCATAATTTTCCAAAGGAAATTTCGAATCAATACAAACATCTCCCAACGGTTCAGGTGCATGAACAACGGAATCAGCAATAAAACCATTAGGCAACTTATACTGAATCTCATAAAGTGCATCATTTTTTTGGCCAAAAACACTTGTCAAAATATAATTTAAATTAACCTCTCCAAAAATTCCTCTCGTCTTCTTATCCGTTAACACACTTTGCAAAGACACAATCTCTGTTGATAAACTATCAATCTTCTTTTGAGCTTCATCAATCTTCGATAACCTCTCCAAAACATTAGTAAACGTTTTATTTGTCTTCTCAAAATTCTCATCTAATCGACTATTAACCTTCTCATTAATAATCATTAACCTCTGTTCAATACGATCATTCAAAGACTCAAAATCTTTTTTTAAATTATTCGCAAAATCATACTTAAAATCACCGATTTCCTTTGTCAAAGAATTTTGAAAAAGAAACAACTTCTCAGAGACTTCCTTATCTCCCCGGGTATTCTTATTTAACTTTAAAATTAAAACAAACACAAGCCCAATTAAAACAACTAATAAAGCTACAATAACATAATCCATGACAATCACCTTCTTGCTACATTATACTAATTTTTTTTACTATTTTCATCAAAAAAGGATAACCAAATGTAAAGTTCTTTTTTTAACACAAAGAAAAAATAGACTTTTTACATCTATTTTATTACTTGGGTTACATCATAACCAAAATACTCTAGCATACTGACAACTTTTCGACTATGAACACCCCGGTTACAAATAAAATAATAAGGCTTAGTCTTATCCAAATACTGATCATAATAAAGCATAAACTTTTGATAAGGAATATTCATAGCGTCCGGATGATGTTCTAACATAAAATCCTGATAACTCGACAAATCAATCAAAGTTCCAAGATTCTTATGATATTGTCCCACTGCTATTCTTTTCATTTTACTTCACCTAATTTAAAGTATGCACAACTAAAGTTTTCGCATATAATACTCACCCAAAATTTAGTAAAACAAATCATCAGGCTTCATTTGAAAAATCTCAGCAATCCGCACAGCTAAATCGTAAAGCAAACGTCTTGTCCCATTCTCTACCTGCCAATAATAACCAGGACTAATATTTAACAAAATAGCCATGTCTTTGCACGACATATGATGTCTCTTTCTTTCTTCTTTTAATTTTTTATATCCTTTTGACATCGCACATTAACTCCTTTTCTAAATTATAGCATATTTTATCATATATACCCACCAAAAACCGAATAAAACGATTTTTAATGTAAAAATTAGTACTAGGTGGTAAATATGAATTTTAAAAGATTAAAAGAAATAAGAACATATGAAGGACTAACCCAACAAAACGTTGCCGACATGTTAAATGTAAAACGTGCCACTTACGCTGGATGGGAAACAGGGAAAGATATTATGCCCTTACGTCAACTAAATAAAGTCGCAAACAACTATCAAATCAGTCTAGATTATCTTACTGGTTTATCCGATAATGAAGAGAAAATGAAATCAAAACTAAACGATGAAATCAACGTCGAAACCGTTGCCAAAAATCTAAAACAATATCGTAAAGAAAATCATCTTACCCAAACAGATGTTGCTGATGCGTTACAAACAACCCAATCAAACATTCATAAATACGAAACAGGAAAATGCTTAATTACAACAATGTATGCTCTTGAGTTTGCCAAGCAATTTTCCTATTCCTTAGATGAACTATTAGGAAGAAAATAAGTAGAGTAAATCTACTTACTTTTTTTTAAAACATTTTATCAACATTCTTTGGAACCTTATCTTCTAAAATAGTCTCAATAATCTTATCTTCCCTTTCAGGACTAACCTCTTTTCCAGTCATTTTACTCAAAGTACCAATTACCTCTCGTAAAGTACCCTCATCTTTCATATTTCCTTGCTGCAACTTATTAGCCAAATCCAAAATGGTTTTCTTATCCACTTTTGTCTTCTTCTCTACCTTCTTAAAAAAACTATCTTCAAACTCCATAAAATAACCTCCTAGATTATTTTATGTTATTTCTTTCGTTTTGAGTCTTCAAAAAAAATATCATCTGGCTTAAGTCCAAAAATATGAGCAATTTCTTTAGCCGTATCATAATAAATTCGTCGATTATTATTTTCAAGTTGCCAATAATATGCCTTACACACCCCTAACATATCTGCCATATTTTGATAGGTATATCCATGCTCCATTCTAAGTTGTTCCAATTTTTTATTTTTTTCCTTTCCCATTATAACCTCCAAAAAGTAAACTTATAATATAATAAATCTTTCAAATTGTCAATTTTATCAAGTCTTAGCTAGGTAGACATCAAAATTATTCCCCAATAGACTGGTAATAAGATGAAATGAGGTATTTTATGAAAGATTTAAAGAAAATTGTTGGTATAAATCTAAAATACTATCGTTATAAAGAAGGTTTATCCCAAGAAGAATTCTACGAAAAATATAAACTAAGTGTTAAATATTTTGCCAATCTTGAACGAGGCATTACAAACATCAAATTAGACACCTTGCAATTACTAGCGGAAGTCCTAAAAGTTTCCCCAACCGAACTCATCACCTATGACAAACAAAGAATTGTCACTCAAAAAAGAATCGATGAAAAAAGCGAGAAAATAACCAATTAATTCTCGTTTTTATTTTTAAATTGAATAATAATAGGCGTACCTGTCAAATCAAAATTCTCTCTTATTTTATTTTCCAAATATCTCTTATAACTAAAATGCACTAAACCTTTATCATTAACAGAAAAAACAAACTTTGGAGGTCTAGAATCCTCTTGAGTCACAAAATAAATCTTTAGTCTTCTACCTTTATAAGATGGAGCCTCATGTAAAGCCACTGCTTCATGAATCACATCATTAAGCAAAGATGTTTTAATCGTCGTTTGATAATGCTCATATGCTTCTAAAATAAGAGGCATAAGTGTTCCAACTCTCTTTTTCGTCTGAGCAGACAAAAAAGCCACCTTAACAAAAGAAGCAAACTGAAACTCATACTTAATAAGCTCTTTCCATTCAGAAATCGCTTTATTTGAGTCACTAACCGTATCCCACTTATTGACAACAATAACCAAGGCCTTTCCCTGCGCTAAAGCCATTCCCGCAATATGTTTATCCTGCTCAATAATACCTTCTTGGGCACTCAATACTAAAACACAAACATCACTACGTTCAATCGCCTTCATACTTCGTAAATAACTATAACGTTCAATATTCTCATAGATTTTACCACGTTTCCGAATTCCAGCCGTATCTATCATCGTGTACTCTTTACCATAATACGTAAACACTGTATCCGTTGCATCACGAGTCGTTCCAGCAACCTCGCTAACAATAGCCCTTTCCTCATTTAAAAGAGCATTCACTAAACTACTTTTGCCAACATTAGGCCTGCCAATCAAACAAAACTTACACATATCCTCCTGAGTGGTTTCCTCTTCAGCCAAATCTGCCGTAATCTCATCTAAAAGATTACGAATTCCCTTTTTATGTGCTGCCGAAACACTCATAATCTTCTCAAAACCAAGCTCATAAAACCGATAAACCTCATCTTCACGATGTACATTATCAATCTTATTCGCAACCACAATAACATCTTTACCAGCCTTAAAAAGCAAATCTCGAATCATAAAATCACTCGTATTTAACTCAGTCTTGCCATCCACAACAAATAAAACCAAGTCCGCCTCATCAATAGCAAAAGTAGCCTGAACTAAAATATCCTCGCGAAAATTATCGTTACCAAGCTCAAGTCCTCCAGTATCTACTAAAGAAAAAGACTTTCCATTATGCTTCACGATTCCATAAATACGATCCCGTGTAATACCCGGCTCATCCATAATAATCGAACGATCTTCACGAATAAGACAATTAAATAAACTAGATTTTCCTGTATTTGGTCTCCCAATCAAACAAACCGTTTTCATGAATAGTCACCTCACTTCTCGTGACTTTATTTTAACAATTTTTTCCAAACTTGTAAACAATTAAGAACATTTTGTAGTTGGTCGAATCGTGCAATTATCAGCAAGCTCATCTTCTCCGGCATTACATACTCTTAAAGTATCACATACCCCCATAAGCTCAGAATTGGTCTCATTATAAAAAACATAAACACGATTATCTTTAATATATAACCCTATTTCATAACTATCCATACTTTCATTAGTAACCGGATTAGAAACATAAGAACCAGCCGTATCATTTTCTTTATTTACAAGACCAGCATCAACAAGATCTCCAACCGTAACTGTTTTATAACAATTATCTCGATCTGCACTGGTATTTCTCAAAGTACTTATATGATCCTCTCCCCAACTACGAGCCGAAGTTAAAAGCATATCTACCTTTTCACAATACATATCCTCTTTAATATTACGTGAAACCATCATCACACTTGGAACAGCTATAACTGCCAAAATAGCAATAAGCGCTATAACTGCTAAAAGTTCTACTAATGTAAATCCCTTTTTCATCCTACTTCCCTCACTTCCGTACTATCATTACTATCGTACCATGAAACTCCAAAGAGTGCAAAACTTATTTCATGAGTATACGCATATTTTTAATAGCATTCTTCTCAATTCTAGAAACCTGAGCCTGACTGATATTCAATTTTTGAGCAATCTCCATCTGTGTCTTTCCCACAATATAACGCTCTAACAAAATTTTACGTTCCCGTTCCCGTAACTTCATCAAAGCCTTTTTCAAAAGAATTTTACGATCACGATTTTCATTATCCTCATGCTTATCCTGTAGTTGATCAAGCAAATAAATATCCTCACCGCCATCACTATAAGTAGGTTCATAAATACTAACAGGTTCCTTTAAAGAATCTAAAGCATTAGAAACCTCATATATAGTAAACCCAAAATGCTTAGCAATAACCTCATAACTAGGTTCACTACCATACATCTGCACATATTTTTCTTTAAAAGCTAAAATTTGATAAGCCCTTTCCTTAATTCCTCGGCTAACCCTTAAAGAACTTTGATTATCTCTCAAATAACGCCGAATCTCGCCAATAATCAAAGGCATTGCATACGTACTAAGCTTAAGATCAAAAGACAAATCAAAATTATCAATTGCCTTAATAAGTCCCACTACCCCAATTTGAAACAAATCATCCAAATTCACATTATGATGTCTAAACAAACGAAGTGCACTTAATATCAACTTCAAATTACCATAAACAAGTTTTTCTTTAGCTTCTTTACTTCCTTTTTGCATCTCCAAAAACAATGCCTTATTTTCTTCCTGAGATAAAACAATAAGATTATTTGTATTTACCCCAGTTAATTCCACTTTATATTTTGCCATAAATAAAAATCCTTTCCCTTTATTTATGGAAAGAATTTTATTATTTTATACATTATAAATTCTTTAAAGCTTCAATAGCCTCACTTAGCGAGGAAACGGAAATGATTGGTATATCATAACCTTTCTCCTCGGCCACCTCTACTGCTTCATCATAATTTCCTACTGGCACCAAAAACGCATCGGCATCCTCATGAACCGCCCCAATAAGCTTATAACGAACACCACCAATTTCTCCAACATTTCCTTCTATATCAATCGTCCCCGTTCCAATGATCCTTTTGCCGCCCGTTATATCTTCCTCCATCAAAGCATTATAAATTGCTAAAGACATCATAAGACCACCAGAAGGACCAGACTCACTAGCCTTCGTTTCAATAACAGCCTCAGGAGACTCATCATATTCATAAGTAATAGTAATCGATATACCAACCTTAGGTGCCCCATCCAACAAATAAATCGTTGAATCCACCGTAATCTCCTCATCATCACGCAAAACAGTCATCGAAATAGTATCTCCCTCTTGATGTTTAGCAATAATATTTCTCAAATCATCCATCGAAGAAATACTCTCACCCTCTACACTCAAAATAACATCAAAAAGCTTAAGACCTGTCTGCGCTTGATCATCAATATGTGTCACATGAACAACTTCCCGTTCCACTGTAACCTCTTTTCCAGCAAGCCGATACGCCGCAATAATTGCACTATCAATAGACTGCTGTGTTGAAATCTGATCCGCTTTAAACGTCTCTTCAAAACTTTCATTATCATAAGTAATTTCACTCTTAGCCACAATATCCCAATCCGGAATAAAATAAGATGCTGCTAAAAACGGCAAACTACCCCGAACCATTGAAACATAAGCCATACCAAGTTCCCCATCATGAGTAAATCCATCCTGAACCGAAACACGGTCTGTCAGATCTACCATTCCCCCAGGAGCATAAATCTTATAAGGAAGCTCAATTTTAAAAAGCAAAAATATAGCAACGATAAGTACTGTAAACTTCCAATTCTCTTTAATAATTGTTTTTGTTCTTTCAAGCATGAAAAGACCTCCATAGTTCATTGTATCAAAAAAGTCTAAAATATAACACATTCAAAGTCACAATTTACAACAATTCGACAAATATTGTAAACTTATCCTGCATAAGCTAAACCATGAAACAAAATAAAGGACCATTAATCATCTTGACTATTCTAACCATTTTTATCTTTTACCACAACGAAGCCATTCAAACAAGCATACTAAATGCTTGCAATCTTTTCATCACCAAACTTTTTCCCTCTTTATTTCCAATGATGATTCTAGCTGATTGTTTCATCTACTTTAAATTACCCGAACTTCTCTGCCATTACTTTGGACACTTTTTTTCCAAATACTTCCATACCTCACCATACGGATCCTTTGCCTTTTTTATTTCCTGCTTTTCTGGCACACCATCAAACGCCTATACAATTAAAAGTCTCTACAACCAAAACTATTTAACCGCCGAAGAATCTTCTAAAATCCTATCTTTCACATTCTTTTCAAACCCGCTATTTCTCTATACAATGCTATCCCTAATCTTTAAAGATAGTCCATCAAGCATCTATAAACTTCTTTTTCTTCCCTATCTAGTCAATATCATTATAGGTATACTTTCACCAAAAACACCAACTACCATTCAAAACATCACTCAAAAAAAACAAGAAAACTTTGGTACAATGCTTTCCTCATCCATCAAAAATGCCATGAATACCCTACTTCTCATATTAGGAACCATAAGCGTCTTCTTTTTAATAAATACCATCATCAATCCCTATCAAATTCCATTTATTACAGGAACACTAGAAATCAGTCAAGGACTAAACAGTCTAATCAATACCAATCTCAATTTAAAAATAAGAGAAATATTAGCCATCACCTTTATAAGCTTTGGTGGCTTATCCATCCACATGCAAATCAAAGGAATACTAAGCGATACAACAATTAAATACACAAGTTTTCTCAAAGGAAGAATTATCCAAACTATCCTCAGTATCTTAATCATCTTAATTTTCTAACAAAACAATATTTCACTTTAACCATTAGAGTTAAGAAATTCAATTATTTTAGTCGAAAAAACTTATTTCCTCAATTCACTAAAAAAAGATAGAATTTTGTTCATCTTCAGACGAACTTTTTCCATCTTTTTTTCTTTTATTTCCCGGCTTAATCTAACACCAAACCTACTGTAGTCTTCTTCTTGATATACAAAATGTTCTTCTTGTTTCCATTCTATAAATTTGTTCCATATTCTTTCATAGCTATCCATAGTAGAAATGGCATAGCCTAGTTCGATTGCCTCCCTTCGTATTTCTTTGATTTGAGTTTTAAAATCTGGGTAACTCAAAAATACCACATCCTTTCCTACTGACTCCTCTGCCAGCGGAATTTATTATAGACGTTATCGGAGAAAATAGCAAAGAAAAAGCCCTTGAATAAAGGGTTCTTTTTAATTATCTCCGATAATCCAAAATCTACGATAACATATACGGATCATCAGCCGTCCCTGAGCCCACTTTCAGGCTATCAGATATCAGATTGAGAGTGGGACGCACACCGTTCAACGCATTCACGCCGTTGTGGCTGTCCGCATCACCATCCGAATAGACGCGGCGAACAGTCGCATCGTAGCCATCGAAGTCGTCAGGCGACATGGTCCAGTAATAGTTGCCTGTATATAAATAATAACCATAATTACTACTACTACTATATCCTCCAGCTAAAACTACTTCATCCGTTGTAACAAGTCCTATTGGATAGGTTAAATCGCCATTGCCTGTGATTTCATCATTTGCGGTAAATCGATCATTTTGCTGACTACAAGTAAGTCTTGGATATTGGCGATAAGATGTACTACTCCATGGGTCATAATACCATCTATAGGCAGTCTCTTCCATTCCCACACCAGAATTAATATAACTGCTACTTGGTTTATTTGAACTTATACTTCGATCATTACAAAATAAGGTATCTGCTATATATTGTTCATACTCTGTCCCTAATAAGTTTGTTTCATACCATGTATCTACTTTTCCTTTGATAGTACTACTATTAATATTAGCATGAGTGTCTTCATAGGTACTGGAACTTGCCGTTCCATACATATAACCGACATACGCATTATCATTATAAGATGAATTATATTCACTGGTTCCTATTTGAGTATAATCTGTACTTGAATCATTGTATCCATTTTTTAAAACATCACTTTTATTTGGTAAAGCATCAATGACACTGGCATCTCCAGCATAAATCATCCTTATACTTCCATCTCCATTGATTCTTAAGATTCGCCAGTAATATCCTCCAAACTTTACCCAGTTGTTTTCAACATTACCACGGTAATAATAAGATGTTCCATAATCATCTGGGGCACTACATAAGTATCCATTTGTACTTTCAACACCGGTTACCCCTACTGTTCCATCGTCATTTACGGTTGGACAACCTTCAGTATCTACATCTGCAATAATACTACATTGAATGGAATCGGCACCATATTTACTGACACACTCATCATAAGGTGTACTCTCCTTAAAATACAAAGTACACTTTGTATGTGTCGTTGTTAAATTTTGAACTTCTAGACTCCAATCATCCATATTTAATAATGGTGTTGCTCCATTCGTACAACTAGATTTTTCTGTATCTAATACATAGCCACTATCTTTTGAGGGCATTGTCTTACTTATGACATCATCGACATAAAAAGCAAAATATAAATCTCCTGGATCTTCTACTGTTCCATTAATGACATTAAAATTTTGATTTTGTTCATAAATAGCAAAACTACTATAAAGATACACTCCTGCAATTAATAGAACACAACATACTGTAAAAATAATAATTCCGGTTTTTTTGTTATTTTTTTCTTTAAACTTTTCTAATTTCATACCTATCCCTCTTTTTATTACTATGATCGCTTTCAATTTTTTTATGAATCATATCCTGTCATATTAATGATAACATTTTTTTGCTGCTAGAACAAGAAAAAATCACCATAACTTCCTATGATGATTAAACTTAAACTCCCCTCTCTTCTTAAAACATTTACTCCTCGTCATCCATGACTTCCAATAATTTAGGATAAACTTTCTTTAATTCGGATTCATCGACAACCGGATACAACAATTCAGGTTCCTTATTCTCAAAAATAGATTGTTTCATAACTTTAATAGAATCAAGATTTAAATCCTCCTCTTGATCAGTTTCAATAAGCAAGAAATACTGTTCTTTACCCTCTAAAAAAGTCGATGCAACAAAATAATCTTTATTATCCATAGTCAAAATATCATTCAAATCATAATACATAATTACAGCCCCCTTCCTTGATTCATAGCGTCCAAAATAACATTTTGTAAATCAGTATTTAAATCAACTGTAACTACATCAGACTCCTTAAAAGTACCAGTTTCAACACCGTTCTTTAAATAATCATTCATCCCAGAAGAAGCAACTGCAGCTCTTCCTACAACAACAGCCCCTTGATCCAAAGCACTTTGAATAATACTTTGAGCATCTTGATCATTATAATAAACTTTTTCTAAAGACCCATCAGGCATCTGAAGCTGAATTCCTACCGTTGTATATGTATCATTTGCAAACATTGGCTTATAAGCTTTATCAAACTGATAATCCATATACACACTTGCATCACTTTGCAAAACAAAATTTTGACCAAGATAATTATTAGAAATAGTTGTGTCCAACTCCTCAGTATCATTAGTATAATTTGAATCCAAGCCTTCATCTGTTTCAATAACAATAGTTTCTGGTACAACTGACTCCAAAGTAGAATCAATATCATCCGTAACTACAGTCGTTGAAACTTTTGACGTTCTAGAATTATCAAGCATCATTCCAAAACTGACTACATTAGCCATCATACTAACAGCAAGTCCTATTTGTAAAGCTTTCTTCTTTAAAGATTTTTTTAATTTTTCTAAACAAGTAACCTTTCTTTTAGCCTGTACTAACTGTGGCTGTTTTCTTTCCTCAACCAAAGTCTTATAACGATTTTCTACTACTTTAAACAATGGAACATACTTTTCATCATATCGATACCCACGTCCATTAACAGTCGAAGAAACACCATTAACCACTTCTTTCATACTAATATCATGCATCAAAAGTAAATAATAAGCTTCCTGTTCAGCTTTACTTAAATGCTTAACATAAGTCTCATCTATCCCAATATCAAGAGGTTGATTCTGAGCCTTAAACAACATTAATTTTTCACTTGCCCTAGTAAATGGATCAGCATACCTTGCATCAATTATTACCTTTTGATTATCCACATTCATTTCAAGAGGATGCACAACAGTCTGCAAAATAATTTCATTCAATAAATCACGACAATAAACAATTTGTTTTTCCGCAGACAAAGAATTATATTTGGTTTCATCAAAATAAATAGGAACTTCTAATTTTTCTTCAATTGCTAAAACATAAGCTCTATTCTGTGGTTGCTCAAACCGAGGATCATCCTTTTTGATCTCTTCTACTTTTTTAGCTAATGTATCTTTAATAGAGTTATATCGATTATGACAATCCGTAAATAATTGTGCATACTCTTCCTCAATCTCATAAGTCTTACGTATATTTCCTTCTTGAAATGAAATAGCAACCCGCTTTAAAGAAGAATTCCTCTTAAAAATACGTTCTGCCAAATCATCATAATAATTCATTTGCTCCTCTAAAGGTAACTTGCCTACATACTCCTCATCTATTGCGAAAACATCAGCCTTAATAACCTTTTTCTGAGCATTCATCAACCCTACCAACTTTGTATACAAAGTCTTATATTCTAATGGAATATAATGACCATTAACATAAGCCATCATAAGACGACGAGGAAGATTTTCAATCAATAACATTAAATTGGCTACATAAGTTTTTTGTTGCATTTCCCCCATTGAATTATACTTTTGTTCATCAAAAATAGCTGGTGGCACTTTTTCAATCAACTTTAACTGTTCCTCAATCCGTTTTAAACGAAGAAAAAGTGTTCCATACTGATATCGTTTCACTTTTGGAATTTCTTTAGAAAAAGACTGTCCTTGATAAGTAGCCTTAAAAAGAATTTTCTTTCCTTTAGAATTTTCAATAGTTTGCATTTCATTCAAAATTTCTTGATATTCTTCTTCTAAATCAGCCTTACTTTGAGAAGGTAATGGTACTTCTTCAGAAACATCATAAAAATATTCTTCTGAATCACTCAAAACATTCTCTTTCAAACTAGAAAATACCTTACAAATCTTCTCATCTAACTTCTCCACTTCAACCATCAAATTTTGATAATGGTCTATACTTGTCACAGGAATATATACATTTTTTCCAAAATAATTACTAACCTCAACTTTTTCCAAAGAACTTTCATCTTTCTCAATTTGTTCCAACTCAAAAAGAATCTCTTTTCTCTTATAGAAAAATTGAACAAGTTGACTTGCTGTTTCCATTTCTAAAGAAGAATCATCAACATTCTTTTTCAAATCTTGATAATCTCTAACCATTCCCTGAATAGTAGCGTCATAAAGACGCCTTTCATTTAAGTACTCGTTTAATTTTCGTTCATCATCAATACTTTTAGTTTGAGAATAATTCTGATCCAATTCTTTAATAATTTCATCTAATTCCACACTTAAAACCGTTAAATCAGAAATATCTTTAAAAGTCTCAGCCATCTTAGTACGATTCTCTTGATATACATTTAAACGCTTTTCTACCTCTAAAATATATTCTTCTATAGTATTCATAACTTTTTCCTCACCTATTATTTATTATAGCATATATCAAAAAGAAAACCTAGCCTTAACAAAAGGTGTAAACAAAAACGTAAACGAAATGTATAGTAAAATTAGTTAAAAATACAATCACAAATTAACTACATACATACTTTATAACTGAAAGGAGATTTGTATGAATAATAATAGTGATTATCAAAGAGCTTACAATTATGTAAAAAATTACAATAAAAATAATTTTGCTCAAGGATGTTGCTGCAATTCAAGAGTCATTGTTGGACCAACAGGACCTACAGGACCTCAAGGACCCGCAACAATCGCCATTGGTACTACAACCGAAGGGTTACCGGGATCTGAACCATCAGTCGTAAATGCTGGAACGAATACAAATGCATTACTAAACTTTGTCATCCCAGCAGGAGCAACCGGACCGACGGGACCTACAGGACCTACGGGTGCTACTGGACCTACCGGCACAGGACCGACAGGAGCTACAGGTGCCACTGGACCTACGGGACCAACTGGACCAGCTGGAACTGGTACAGCAGGAGCCACGGGACCTACGGGACCCACTGGAGTTACCGGACCGACTGGTCCAACGGGAACAGGTGCTACAGGGCCGACGGGACCGACTGGACCTACAGGACCAAGCATAACTTTGACAATTGGAACAGTTACCACAGGTGCCCCTGGCAGTTCAGCTGCAGCATCAATAGTACCATTAGGTACAAACGCATATGCTCTTAACCTCACTATTCCTCAAGGACCAACTGGCGCTGGAGCTACGGGACCTACGGGGCCAACAGGACCGACTGGACCGACTGGAACTGGTGCTACTGGACCTACGGGACCGACTGGAGCAACTGGAGCATTAGGCGCTACGGGACCAACGGGGCCGACGGGACCTCAAGGACCAACGGGAACTGGTGCTACTGGACCGACTGGACCAACAGGACCTACCGGAACAGGAGCTACTGGACCTACAGGACCTACAGGACCGACTGGAACAGCTGGAGCTACTGGACCTACCGGACCTACAGGACCAACGGGAGCAGCTGGAGCTACTGGACCAACGGGACCTACCGGACCAACTGGAACAGCTGGAGCTACTGGACCTACCGGACCGACTGGACCAACAGGACCGACTGGAACAGCTGGAGCTACAGGACCAACGGGACCGACTGGACCTACCGGACCAGAAGGACCTACCGGACCGACTGGACCATAGTAATTTTAAATCCTTTATTCTCAACAAAAACCAAAAATAAAGTTAGCCGCAAGGTTAACTTTTTTATTATAAATATTATTTAAACAAAAAAAGGATTGACTTCCTCAAAGAAGCTTCAACCCTCTTTACATACACTTTACTATAAATATACTTTTAACTCATTATTGTTTTTGTGCTCAATTTCTATCATTTGTTCCAAATACTTAACCAACCTGCGATCGTGTTTATTATAATGATTCAATAATTCCTGTAATTGAATTAACCCTTTATTTGTTCCTTCCATCATTAACTTGGCAATTTTATTATCACTTTTATCCATAAAAGTTTTCATACCAACCATAAGATTACTGTTAAGTTTAACAAAAGAACCTAATTCAACATCTTCAACCTTATATTTTTTACAAAACTTCTTAATATTCTTTTTTAATAACTCATACTCTTTTCGTTGACTTTGAATCAACTTTCGTAGTTTCTTATTTTGAACTTGATGAATAACTGCATCAATTCCAACAATTCCCATATCTACATTCTGATACATCTTTAATATAATTTCTTTTTCACTCATAAGACCACCAATATTAATATGGTCTTTTCCTTAAAAATTATACTTCCTGAATTACAGCAATAATCATTGGCTTACATTCAGTTTGTTCATACAAATAGCTACTTAGCTCAGAACGAATTTCAGTTTTAATTTTATTAAAATCAATTTTACCATCCACAATATTACGTAAAATAACTTCCTCACTAATACTTTTAATTCCTTGAATAATTTCCTTAGAATCCTTTACATAAATAAAACCTTTCGTCGTCACTTCTGGCCCAACAAGTAAAACCTTATCCTTTTTACTCAAAGTAGCCGTAATAAGAACAATACCATTTTCACTAAGCATCTCTCGGTCTTTAATAACTAAATCGCCAATATCATCACTACTTTTTCCATCAATAAGAGCTTCTTTAACTTTAATATGTTCAAACTTATCTGTTGCAACACCATCAATAAACTCAACAACGTCGCCATTTTGCTTTAAGAAAATATTCTCTGCCGGAATACCTAAAGCATTAGCTAAATTAGCATTATTAACAAGATAACGATATTCTCCTTTAACCGGCATATAATACTTTGGATTCATAAGTTTAATCATCAACATCAAATCTTCTTGCGAAGCATGATGTAAAATATTCTTATTCTTAGGTAAAGAAACAATCTTACATCCAGACATAGCTAAATCATTTTCTAATTTAACTAAAACCTTTTCATTTGCATCATAACGTGGTTCAGCAAAAACAAAAGAATCTCCTTCTTTTAAAGTAATAAACTTATCATAACCATTTACAATCTTATTAATCGCAGCATAAGCATTAGACTTATCATCACAAATGAGCAAAATAGAATTACTATCATCAATATTTGTTAAATCACCAATTAAATCTTCTGAATAATTTAAATATTGATGCTCATGAGCAAAGCGAATAAAATTTTGTAACTTCTTACCCATAATAACTACTTTACGATGACTGTTTTTTGCTCCTTCTAAAATATCTTGAATCGTATACAAATGCGTTGGCAAAACACTAAAGAAAATACGTCCATCGCATTTATTAATCGTATCAGCAAAAAAAGAAGCTAACCTATGTGTGGGCGAAGTATGTCCAGTATGTTCAGAAAAAACAGATTCAGAAAGCAAACACAAAACGCCTTGTTTACCCACATAAGCAATTTTTCCTAAATCCATATCATAGGCATCTTTCATTAATGGATCAATAATAAAATCCCCAGTATAACAAATTGCCCCATGCTTCGTATTAATACAATACATAACTGCCCCAGGAACACTATGACTAACTGGCATAGGAAAAATAGAAACACTACCAAAATTAATTTTTTTATTTGGCTTTACTTCTACAATATTTTCCTCTTTCACCCCAAGATCCATTAAAACAAACTTTGTATAATGTGTAGCATAAAACTTAATACCTGGAATTGTTCGAGCTAAATCAGCTGCAGCCCCCATATTCTCATAATGACCATGAGTAATAAAAACTCCCTTAATTCTTTTTTTATTTTTAACTAAATACTCATAATCTGGAATAATATAATCAATTCCATACATGAACCCTTCAGCATACTTTACACCACAATCAAAAACAAAAATATCATCATTAATCTCAACAACATAGGTGTTTTTTCCCATCTCGTCTAATCCACCCAAGCCAAAAATTCTTACTTTTTCCATAATAATACAATACATCTCCTATCTATTTTCTTTTAAATATACTTTGTTTCTCTAAAACCGAAACGAAAAAAAGAATATTCTGGTTCGTAAATGTATTATACCAAAAGAAAGAAAATTTGTAAATATCCGCTAGTCACGTGCTTCACTAAGCAAGTCACTCAAATAAACAATATTCAAGCCCTTAAACTGAATCTGACTAATCAAAAGCTTTAAATTCGCAATACCCAAGTTATCATCTAAATAAATAATATCACCCGTTGCAATACTTTTATATAACGAAGAAAGATTACTCTTTTGAATATGTAAAGACTCTTCAACCAAAACCTTTTTTTTCTGTTTACAAAGTTCTTGATTACCACCAGTAACAAAACACAAAGAATTACTCTCTTTATTATTTTTTAAACTTTTCTCAATCTCATCATAATGTTCAAAATCATAATTAATCTTTAAACCATGTGCATATTGCCTTTCAACATTACCCGTCGTTACCAAAACATTATAAAAAATGCCCATTTCTTCCAAATAAGTAATTAAACTTTCTTCTTTAACAATCAAAGCAACAGAATTTTTCAAAGCATTTCCCTTCTTAACAATCTTATCCCTATGATTACTCAAAGACACAGTTGGTGTAATTTCATCAAAAACAAGATCACTCTCTACAAAATAACCATAATCCTGCATATTTTGAAAACTCTTATCCACATTTACTTCCACTCCAGTTAAACCTGGAATAATATAATTGTTCTCAATAACCGCATCCACCGCATCCTTATGATAATCATCTTTAACTGTCATAATTGAAACATACAAAGGATCCTTACTCTGCATAAACTTAGCTATCTTTTCAGTATAAAAAAAACTAAAACAAAGAATAGAAATCAAACCAAATGCTTTAAAATACTTATTCATTTAACTCACCTAATAAAGTCTATGAAAAAGAAAAGAAATTAATCTCCATTTTTTTCCTTATTCTCCTTAGAACTAGACACAAAAGCAATATTTTCAACAATCACCTCCGTGACAAATTTTGTTTCCTCATTTTCATTCGTATAATGACGAACCTGAAGCCTTCCACGTACACACACAACATCACCCTTTTTACAATATTCAGTAGTTCGCTGTGCTATTCCGTTCCACAAAATACACCTTAAAAAATCTGTATCATAAAGCCCCTCTTGATTCTTATACGTTCTAGGTACAGCAAGTGTCACCACCGTCCTCTTCGTGCCACTTTCTGTCGTAACAATTTCCGGAGTACCCGTAAGCCTTCCAATTAAAATAACATGATTCATAAAATCAACCTCCAAGGGCATTAAAACATAAACAAAAACCCATTGCAAATGACCAATTTCCCAGTGTAAAGCCTTTTTTTACTCCCAATTTTCAAAATTAGTCTAGCCAATTTTCAAAATTAGCATCATTTTTCTTACCAATTTTTAAAATTGGTAAAACTTCACTTTTTTTAATTTTTTTGGTCAGTTGCAAAAGTAAATTCAGCCACGTCAAAAAGTGATAGCCTTAAATTCCATCATAAATAGAAATGATAATTTGTAGGATAATGCTTATTAGCAATTATTTTTTAACAGTTATGTATTTTTGATTTCTTGCATGAATGCTCTTCTTATTTGTATACTCAAGCATACCTGCTTTTAACAATGGTTTAATAATACTATCGTCAACATATTTTTTAGATGACTTTGGTATCTCACAATAATTTAAAGCTTTTTCTTTTAATACATCTATTGTATTGTGCACCTGTTTGTACACCTGTTTGTGCACCTGTTTGTACACCTGTTTGTGAAATTTCAGCAACAGAAATATTTCTAAATATAACTTTAAAGCTATCTCTTTCTTCATAAGACTCAGGTTCTGGTAATCCATATTTTTTCATTTCTCTTTTCATTGTTGGTAAATTGTAATTAAATCTATTACAATTCATCATAGATTTCATTTTATCTATTTTCTTAACAACACGGAACTTAAATACTTTTAGCCACAAACCCTTATAAAATAAGAGCTAGAGAGATTTTCACTTTCTAAAACTGTCAAACTCAGGTCTTTACTATTTTAATTAACACATTTAAATTTTTTTCTAAAATACATCTAGTAACATTTTTTCTAAAATACATCTAGTAACATCTTTTCAATTTTAAGAAGCTATGCTATAATTGAAACTAGAATAGGTGATTATATGCCAGGGATTATGGAGCAAAACAAATATTTTTTAAATGCATGGCTAAACAACAGTCCTATGTTAAAAGAGAGTTTATATTTAGAGCAAAACTATTTAGTTTTCACCACCGGCAATACCCAAAAAGCCTTAGACCTAAGCGTTTTTTATTTGCCTGATATGCTCCATAATGAACACTTTCGCACTCGTATAAGTACTCCTAATGAAGTAACAGCAGAAGAACTATTTGAAATCATTACTTGCTATATTGAAACAAATAAAATCTTAACCGCTGAACAAAAAGAATATCAAATGTACCCTGAAATTATTGAATTTAAAATAATCAAAAAAGAACAAGAACAATTCATTTCTTTTACAGATGCCCAAAACCGTAAATACCGTTTTGATACTGAAAATCCCGAATTTGTTTTAAACTTATACAACTCTTTAAAACAAAAAATGCCAGCCATAACTCTAAAAACATTAAAACAAAGTTTAGGCTATCCAATTCATGACGACACTTTAACTCGCAACGACTTCTACAGTCTAATTCAAAAAGAAAATCGTACTCCTGAAGAAGAAAAAAGCACCGAAAGATTTACCGAATACTTAGAAGCATCCAAACGAAACGAAGAAAACCTTTCAGACTTTAACTGTGAAATCTTACATAATGCGATTATGCATACAAGTTATCTCGTTGAAAATAACAGCAATAGTCAAAAAGTTTTAGATATAAATCGTAGACTAAACAATATTATATCTTTCGAAGAAATACGTCGCCAAAAAGAACAAGATACTTTAGATCAAACGAATGCTTTAATCTTAAAAAGAGAAAAAAAAGCTGGATATACCAATGCCGTTATCCTTCTATATGTTATTTTAAATTTAGGATTGTTTCTCGCTTGTCTTCTTCTTATGATGTAGCATAAAGATTACTTTTGTACATATAATGGAACCATGGAGGTCCAAATATGGAAATATTAAAAGTATCATCGAAGTCTAATCCAAGCAAAGTTGCTGGAGCAATCGCGAATATCTATCGTGAAAAAAAAGAAGTTGAAATTCAAACTATAGGTGCTGGTAGCTTAAACCAAGCAATCAAAGCTGTCGCCATAGCCAGAGGATTTCTAGCTCCAAGTGGTGAAAACTTAATTGTCATTCCCGCATTCAGTGATGTCAAAATCGATGGCGAAAACAAAACCGCAATGAAACTAATCGTGACAAACAAAGACTAAAAAATTAGCCTCAAAAAGCTAATTTTTTTAATGTTCAAAACTACTTAACTCACTTTCCCATCTTGCATAAATACCACAAGGTAAATAAAGAGGACTATCTTGCATTTGAATACCTAGCTCATCACTAGACAAAAAACCAGGATATTTCTTATTTACAGTAAGACGCAAAATGTTTTCCAAAATAGTTTTAGATAACCCCGTACTATAAGAATTTACCAAAAATAAAACCGGTTGATCACTTAAAATCTCCACACAATCTTGAATCAAAGCATATAAATCTTTCTCAATATTCCAAACCTCATTTCTACTTCCTCGTCCAAAACTAGGTGGATCCATCAAAATAATGTCATACTTATTTCCTCTTCTTATTTCTCTTTTGACAAACTTAACTACATCATCAACTAAAAATCTTATATTTCTATCTTCTAAATGATTCAACTTTACATTTTCCTTAGCCCAATCAATCATTCCTCGTGAAGAATCCACATGAACAACACTAGCGCCTTCTTTCAAAGCTGCAATACTCGCTGCCCCTGTATATGCAAATAAATTCAAAACTTTCAAAGGACGTTTACTATCCCTTATCTTTGTACGAATCAAATTCCAATTATAAGCCTGTTCAGGAAAAAGACCAGTATGTTTAAAACCCATTAACTTAAGTCCAAAAACCAAATCACGATAATGAACCGTCCAACTATCTTTCAAATTAGGATTTTGAATATGCCAACTCCCTCCTCCAGAACTACTCCGTTCATAATAAGCGTCAATCTTATGCTTTTCACTCGTTTGCTTATCCGTCCATATAATCTGGGGATCAGGCCTTCTAAGTATCACTCCATTCCAACTTTCTAATTTCATCCCACTAGCCATATCAATAATCTGATACTCTTTAAAATCATGAACAGTCTTCATTTCAACTTTCCTTTCGTCAAACTCAAAAACATAGCCTCATATAACTCAAACACCCCTAAAAACAATAAATAAAAACCAATTACTAAAATTTGAACACTTGCCTCATAAGCCAAATTCATACTAACAACAACACTAATCGCAAAAAACAAAAGCAAACTAACAACCGATACTAACCAGTGCTTACTCTTACGATCATGAAAATAATCAGCCTTTTTAAGCTTAATTAACCCCCAAAACAACGTCCATAACAAAATACTAAAAGCAAGATACTTAGGCGTCTCAAACACATCTAAAAACACTGTTCCAAGGCCAAAAACAATACCTTCAATCCCTAAAAGCAAATCTGAATATTCTTTATCTTTATAATGAACCCCAAATAAAACCAAATGAATAAGTGCATAAACAAAGAAAAACAAAGGTAAAAAAACACGAAGATCAACATCACTAACACCATTCATCCCTAAAATCAAAAAAGCTATAGCCAAAACAAAACAAGCTCCTACAAAATCTACAATAAACTTCTTACTTTTCATAAAACCATCCATTTCTACTTTAATTATAACAAATATTATTCCTCATTTAAAGCCTCATCAATCTCACTTAACGAAAAACCCTTACGATACAAACGCATCCTAAGCTTACTCTTTAACACCGAACCAGAATACTTATAACCCAAACTTCTTTTACCTTTTTCAATTTCTTGTTTTATAAGTTTCTGATCTCGATCTTCATCACAAGCATTTTCTATTAACCCCTGCATCTCATAAGAATAACCTTCTTGATATAAATAAGCCTTTAACTTATCTTTAAACATTTTCTCACTAGAACGACGATCCGCCTTTCTTCTCTTTTCAACAATTTTTTCCATTCGCTCAATCCAAATACTATTAGAAATACCCTCTAACTTATCCTCATATAATAAAGCACAAACACCTTTATCATTCAACTCTCTTTTTATCTTTAATGGCCCCTTTAAAGATAAAGAAAGTGCATCATGTAAAAAACTATCCACATAAGCTTCATCACTTAAATAGCCTTCATTCTCATAACGTTCAATCACCCTTTGAATATCCCGAGAACCATAACCTTCCTTCCTAAAATATTCCTGTACTTCATACACACTCCTCATCTTTAATCTTAAAAACTTAAGCCCTTTTAAATACATCTCATAAAACCTATTTTCCCTTAAAATTTCCTCAACCAAAGACTCACTAACTTTTTTCCGAAGTAACAATTCATACTTTAACAAAACATCTTCATAAACAAAAAACTTTTTCCCTGTAACATAAACCTCATAACCATTCTTTACTTTAACAATCTTTTCTATCTTCATAAAACATCACAACTCAAGTATAACTTGCATACATACGTTTGTCAAAAGAAAATTACTCTAAACAAGAGTAATTACATTTCAACTTCATAAACCATCTTAAAATCTTATAATCCTCATCAACAATCTCTCGTAAAACCCTAGTAACATCTTCATTTTTCACCGTATACATAAGCATCTTACAATTAGAAATCTCCTTCTTCTTTCCCTCAATATCAACATCTAAAATCGTTAAAACATCCGTATCATAATAAACCGCATTTGAATTCCAAAACTCCACAATTCCAAATTGAATATCTGCATATATAGGAATACACCCAAGACTCTTAATAAGATTTCCAAGCCACTCCAAATGCTTAAACTCTAACTTTAATATCTCACCCATCTTTTCTTGCATCTCTTTACTATCCAAAAAGAATAATTGATATTGATACTGTAATATATTTGTTAAAACACTCTGATTCGAAGAATAAATATGAGACAACAGATAAGCAACTTCCTTATTCATATATTTCACCTAAAAAACTATATGAATCATCCCTTACTTTAATTCCCGTTAATCCTAATTATGTTTTACTAAAACCTCTCTCGGTTTTGAACCATTTTGAGGTCCAATAATTCCTCTTTCTTCCAACAAGTCAATCATCCGAACCGCCCGATTATATCCAAAACGAAACCTTCTTTGAATTAAAGAAGCACTAATCTTACCATTCTCTATAGCAAAGGCCACAACTTCATCATACATTGGATCATCATAATCATCCACTTTCTGAACATTCGGCACTTCTTTGCAAACCAAATTTTGAAAATAACTCACAACATCTTGATCAAAATTTTGTTGACTAAAAAGACTTGTAAAATATCTTTCACTATCTTCTTTAGAAAAATACTGGACAAAACTTGAAGCCATTCCTAACTTAAGATATTTTTTTTCAACAGTAGAAAACAAAACAAACAAAACGCCAACCTTTCTTCCTTTCATAATCATCTCTTGTAAGCTCAATAATAACTCTTTATTCATAACCAAATCACCAAAATCATGAATAAAAATAAATAAATAAGGAAGCACATCATGAGCATATTCAGCCAATTCATTGTAAGATTCAATACTCCTAACCTTTTTTTGAAGTAACAATTTGTATCGTCGTTCAATCTCTTTCTTAACTTTCTCTATAACCATCTCTTCATTATCATTACGAACAATTGGAAAAGTCAAATAAGGCGAATCATCACAATTCAAAAAAGTTATCTTCCGCGTATCTATCAAAACAAATTTCAACATCAATAAAATATTCTTATCACTCAAATATTGAAATAAAGATGCCGGATAATCCTCATCACCTTTCCAAACAACCACATGATTTAACTGAGCCAAACGTGAATTACTTTCTAAAACATAACGTTTATATTCCCCTAACATAAATTTTAACTCCTTTCGAAAAAAAGACTTCATCAAAAAATGAAATCTTATAAAATACTGTCTAGTGCTAAAGTAATCATATCATCTAATGATCTTTCTCTTTCCTCCGGAGTTAAGAAAGCTTCACTATACTTACTATCAACAACCGTTAGTATCGCTGCAGCCTCACGATCAAAACTATCCGCAATATGAAATAAAGCAAACGTCTCCATCTCTTCACCTAGTAAATGAATATCCTCTGGAACTCTTTTTAACACATGTTCATTATCTGAATAAAAGCCAAATTGCTCCGTACACATTACACTACCAACATGATACTTAAGACCTTTCTCTTGAGCTAACTCAATCAAATGATTTGTAACAGACTCACTTGGATAAGCTAAATGTGTTGGATCACCATTATAAGAATAAGCAAAATTACTTTCCGTATAACTTTCATTGGCAATAATCAAATCAGGAATACCAAGACTCTCATCCAACGCTCCACAAGTTCCAATCCGGATAATCCTTTTTACATCAAAGAAATAAAACAACTCAAATGCATAAATACTAACACTAGGCATCCCCATACCATGAGCCATAACCGTTACTCTTTGACCTTTATAGTAACCCGTATAACCAAACATATTACGAACCTTATTAATAAGCTTAGCATCCTCTAAATACTTCTCAGCAATATACTTAGCCCGTAAAGGATCCCCAGGCATAATAACAACCTCAGCAATATCCTCCTTACTACATTCAATATGAGCAGGTTTTAAATGACTCATAACACTTGGTGCTTTCACACACATCCCTCTTTCTATTCTAAAATTACTATACCAACAAAAAGAGAAACAATAAACCTTGTTTCCCTAATTTATCAATCATTTGACAACAATTTAACAACCCTACTCCATCATCCGATACGGATTATTCGTCGTTCCATCGCCATATTTAAAGGCACTGGCTACAACATTTATAGTGGGGCGAACACCGTACGAGTCATTCACGTAGTTGCCGTAGTCCGCATCACCATTCGAATGGACGCGGCGACCATACGCATGGTTGCCATCGAAGCTGCTAGGCGACATGGTCCAGTAATAGTTGCCTGTATATAAATAATAACCATAATTACTACTATATCCTCCAGCTAAAACTACTTCATCCGTTGTAACAAGTCCGATTGGATAACTTAAATCTCCATTCCCAGTAATTTCATCATCTACTGTAAATCGATCGTTTTGCTGACTGCAGGTAAGTCTTGGATATTGTCTTCCTGTACTACTCCACGGACCGTAATACCATCTATAGGCAGTCGCTTCCATTCCCACACCAGAATTAATATAACTGCTACTTGGTTTATTTGAACTTATACTTCGATCATTACAAAATAAGGTATCACTGACATAACTTGATAAACCTTTATCTTCAATATTTGTTTTATACCAATTATCTAAATAGGTTTTAATCGTACTATCATTGATATTAGCATGAGTGTCTTCATAGGTACTCGAACCTGTTGTGCCATACATATAACCGACATAAGCATTATCATTTCTAGATGAATTATAGACACTGGTTCCTATTTGAGTATAATCTGTACTTGAATCATTATATCCATTTTTTAAAACATCACTTTTATTTGGTAAAGCATCAATGACACTGGCATCTCCAGCATAAATCATCCTTATACTTCCATCTCCATTGATTCTTAGTATTCGCCAGTAATATCCTCCAAACTTTACCCAGTTGTTTTCAACGTTACCACGATAGTAATAGCTTGTTCCATAGTCATCTGGGGCACTGCATAAGTATCCATTCGTACTTTCAGTAGATGTTACTTGGACAGTTCCATCTGCATTAACCGTTGGACAAGCTCCAGTTGTGTCTACATCTTCAATAATCTTATCTACTATTGTTTCAGTGCTAAGAGGTTGATCATCATCAACTACTCCATGTCCTTCTATTTTATAAGCAACTGTCTTTCCTTCATCTCCTGAAACATAACTTGCTTCATCGACATAAATTTGAATATGATAAACAACAATTTGATTTGGTTCAATCTCAGCTTCAAGCAAATAACCATCACTTAACTCCGATATCGCTTTTGGATATCCTTCTACGGTCTCTAAATTCCCATTGTTTTCTCTTTTTAACATGACTTTTAACTTACTTGCTTCCATGGTATTGACATCTTGACTAACCAATCTTAACGTATAACTTGCTTTTAAAGAACCCGTATTTTTAACACTAAATACATAATCACAATCACTAGATACCAATCCTGCTTCATCGGCATTCATTGGTAAAAAACAAGAAGTATTACCCGTATTTGTTATCTCTGTTCCTTGTTCATACGTAAACGTAAACGTTCCAGCCACAACCTCTTGATTCTCACTATTACTTCCTACTTTAAAAAACAAAGCATAAGAAATACCTATAACAACTAAAGTAAGACAAATAATAATATAACTAGCTAATTTTGTTTCTTTCTTAAAAATACTTGAAAAGCTCCAATTGTTCATATGATCACCCATATCTGATTTTCTACACTAAGACCATTATAACATATCTTTACAAAAAAAGAAAAAAGAAATCATCTAAATTTCTTCTTTTTCTAAAACTGCTTTAATTCTTCTTACACCAGCACTAGAAGATTCTTCCTTTTTAATCTTAAAATGTCCTAACTCTTTTGTATGTGTTACATGTGGTCCGCCACATAATTCTTTAGAAACATCACCAATCGTATAAACAGTCACAATATCAGGATACTTATCAATAAACATACATTCACCCGAGTTTTGCAGTTCATTTTTTCAAATTATCCTTTTAAATCAGTTTTCAAC
>ERZ1643251.907-NODE-907-length-36899-cov-6.919200_pt1 | contig 36899 bp, 43 predicted proteins | sample MGYA00579261_ERZ1643251 | MGnify/ENA primary metagenome ERZ1643251 (study PRJEB29033, sample SAMEA4952267) | chicken gut metagenome | biome: Broiler Chicken; feature: Gastrointestinal Tract; material: Caecum | place: Ireland | collected 2018 | study: Broiler... | reverse complement strand
AATCATGTGTATCCGTGTGCTTGGTGGCTCATACAGAAGGAGTGGAAATATTGGAGATGTCATCGTTGCATCTGTCAAAAGTGCCACACCAGGTGGAGCAGTTAAAAAAGGTGATGTAGTCAAAGCTGTTATCGTTAGAACAAGCAAGGGACTTCGTCGTCCAGATGGTTCACATATCAAATTTGACGACAATGCTGCTGTTATCATTGACAACCAAAAACAACCAAAAGGTACACGTATCTTTGGACCTATCGCAAGAGAACTAAGAGATAAGGGATATATGAAGATTATATCACTTGCTCCAGAGGTTATTTAAAAGGAGAAATCATGGCAAAATTATTTGTAAAACAAGGTGACACCGTTGTTGTGATTGCCGGAAAAGAAAAAGGCAAGACTGCAAAAGTTTTGGAAGTTTCTCCAAAGGATAATAAAGTGCTTTTGGATGGTGTAAACGTTGTAACAAAACACCAAAAACCAAGGTCACAACAAGATAAGGGTGGATTAATTAAAAAGAATGCATTTATGGATGCTTCAAATGTTATGGTCATCTGTCCATCTTGTGGAAAAGCCACAAGAGTCGGTCACAAACTTGTTGATGGAAAAAATGTCAGAGTGTGCAAGCACGAAGGATGTGGACTTTCACTTGATAAAGATGCCCATAAAATAGTCAAAAAACAGGCAAAAGCCGATAAAAAAGCTGAAAATGTAGAACAAGAAGCAAAAACAACTAAGAAAACCACAGCGAAGAAAACTACAACAAATAAAACCACAACCAAGAAAACATCTTCGGCAAAAGAAACAAAAGCAAAGACAACAAAAGAAGTCAAAGTGCCAAAGAAGAGTGCAAAGAAAAGTGAGGAGGAATAATGAAAAGCAGATTAGCAAGTTTATATAAACAAGAAGTAGTACCAGCGCTTATATCTGAGTTTGGTTACAAAAATGTAAACGAAGTTCCTTCCATTTCAAAAATTGTGCTCAATATGGGACTTGGTGCTGTAAAGGATAATTCAAAGAGTTTCAACATAGCTGTTGATGAACTCACAGCAATAGCAGGACAAAAAGCTGTTGCAACTCGTGCCAAAAAAGCTATTTCCAACTTTAAAATCCACCAAGGAGTCAAAGTAGGAGCAAAAGTTACCCTTAGAGGCGACAGGATGTATGAGTTTTTGGATAGACTCATCTCAATCGCACTTCCAAGAGTTAGAGACTTCAAGGGTGTAAGCGATACAGCATTTGATGGCAGAGGCAATTATTCTCTTGGAATTAAAGAACAACTTATTTTCCCAGAGATTGAATATGACAAAATAGACAAAATTCGTGGTCTAGATGTGATGATAATCACAAGTGCAAAGTCGGACAAAGAGGCAAAATCATTGCTCGAAAAGCTTGGAATGCCTTTTAGGACAAGATAGGAGGAATTATGGCAAAGAAAGCGCTTATTGAAAAACAGCAGAGAAAGCAAAAGTATTCTACTCGTGAATACACTCGTTGCTCCATATGTGGTCGTCCACATGCTGTCCTAAAAAAATATGGCATTTGCAGAATATGTTTTAGAGAACTTGCATCAAAAGGTGAAATTCCTGGTGTCAAGAAATCTAGTTGGTAAGAGGAGGAAATTATGATATTAACAGATCCAATCGCAGATATGCTTACCCGTATTCGCAATGGCCTTACGGCAAAGCATAAAGAAGTTGTAATTCCAGCTTCAAAAGAAAAACTTTCAATACTTAACATCCTTAAAGATGAGGGTTATATAGTTGATGCAGTTTTGACAGAAGAGGGAACACACAAAAATATCGTTGTGACATTAAAGTACGACGAAAACGGAGAAAGTGTTATTTCTGGACTGAAAAGAATTTCTAAGCCTGGACTTAGAATATATGCAGAAAAGGATAAATTACCAAAAGTTATAAATGGTCTTGGAATAGCAATCATTTCAACAAACAAAGGAATTTTAACAGATAAGCAAGCTCGCTCAAAAAATGTTGGTGGCGAAGTTTTGGCTTTTGTATGGTAGGAGGAAGATATGTCAAGAATAGGTAAAAAACATATTGATTTGCCAGCAGGAGTTGAACTTAACGTTAATGCTAATCACGTTACTGTAAAAGGCCCAAAAGGTACTTTGGAACTTGACGTTGATAAACTTATCTCAGTTAATGTATCCGATGGCAAAGTTGAACTTACAAGAAAAAATGATGAAAACGAAACTCGTGCAAAACATGGCTTGTATCGTGCATTACTTGCAAATATGGTCAAAGGTGTTCATGACGGGTTTGAAAAGAAATTGATCATAAATGGTGTTGGTTACAAAGCACAAAAACAAGGCAACAAAGTTGTTTTGAATCTTGGCTATTCTCACACCATTGAGGTACAAGAAGAAGATGGTATAACCTTAGAGTGTCCATCTGCAACAGAAATTGTTGTAAAAGGTATTGACAAGCAAAAAGTAGGTCAGTTTGCGTCAAAGATAAGAGACCTAAGAAAAGTCGAACCTTATCACGCATATGGTGTTAGATACAGTGATGAAGTTGTGATAAGAAAAGTTGGTAAGGCTGCCGGCAAAGGTGCCAAGAAATAAGGAGAAGTTAAATGTTTAACAAACTAGACAAAAACAAAGAAAGACTTATTCGTCACGTACGCGTAAGAAAAAAGATTTCTGGCACTTCACAGTGTCCTAGACTTTGTGTGTATAGAAGTAACACTTCGATATATGCTCAAATAATTGATGATTCCAAAGGTGTAACTTTGGCAAGCGCATCAAGTCAAGACAAAGTCCTTGCAAGCGCACTGAAAGGCAAAACCAAGACAGAGCAAGCAAAAATAGTTGGCGAAGAACTTGGTAAAAGAGCACTCAAAGCAAAAATCAAAACTGTGGTTTTTGACAGAGGTGGTTACATTTATACTGGAAGAGTTCAAGCACTTGCCGATGGCGCTAGAAGTGCTGGACTGAAGCTATAGGAGGAATTATGGCAGAACAAGAAAAAGTTAAAAAGCCAAGAGCACCAAGAGAAGAACGTTCAAGACGTGAAGATGAGGGCATTGACAAAACCTTAGTGGCAGTTAGACGTGTCACAAAGGTTGTAAAAGGTGGAAGAACATTAAGATTTTCTGCAGTTGTTGTAGTCGGTGACCGCAAGGGCAATGTTGGAATGGGAACAGGAAAAGCAAAGGAAGTTCCTGCTGCAATCGACAAGGCTACCATGAATGCTAAAAAGGACATGAAGCCTATAAACATTGTTAATGGTACAATTCCTCACGAAATTATTGGAAAATATGGCACATCAAAAATCCATCTTCTTCCAGCAAGACAAGGTACAGGTATTATTGCTGGTGGTGGTGCCCGTGCCGTATTGGAACTTGCAGGTGTTAAAGATATTGTTACCAAAATCCATGGTTCAACAAACAAAATCAACTCTGTAAGAGCAACACTCGACGGACTTAGAAGGGTAAGAACACGTGAGCAAATTGCAGCTCTTCGTGGTAAATTACCAGAGGAAATCTAGGAGGAGTTATGGCACAGACAAAAAAATTGAAAGTAACACTAGTAAAAAGCCCAATAGGCTATAACAAAAACCAATCACAAATTCTTGAAGCTTTGGGCTTAAGAAAATTAAATCATTCAGTTGTTTTACCAGACAATGAAAGTGTGAAAGGAAGTATTTTCCACATCAAACATTTGGTAAAAGTTGAGGAAATTTAGGAGGAAATTATGGACATTCAAACACTTGCACCAGCCAAAAACTCTAGATTTGCTGAAAAGAGAATTGGTAGAGGCATTGGCAGTGGAATAGGTAAGACAAGTGGAAAAGGTCACAAAGGTCAAAATGCACGCAGTGGCGGTGGAGTTAGACCTGGCTTTGAGGGTGGTCAGTTGCCACTTGTTAGAAAACTTCCAATCAGAGGTTTCAACAACTACAATTTCAAAAAAGAATATTCAACATGCAATGTTTCAGATTTAGAACAATTTGAAGCAAACTCAGTTATTACACTTGAACTTTTATATCAATCACGAGTTATTGGAAAAATTAAGCCATATGGCCTAAAAATTCTTGGAAATGGCGAACTTACAAAACCACTCACAGTCAAGGCTCAAAAGTTTACAAAGAGTGCGATTGAAAAGATTGAAAAAGCCGGTGGAAAAGCTGAGGTGGTTTAATGTTTAAAACATTTTATAACGCATTTAAAATAAAAGATTTGCGAAAAAAAATACTCATCACTTTGCTTTTGTTGTTTATATACAGGTTGGGATGTTGGATAACTGTTCCGGGCATCAGCCCTGGAGCGCTTACTGACGCAGCATCCATGAGTGATGGAGGTATGACATTTTTGTCACTTATGAACTCCATAAGTGGTGGTGCGCTTGCCAATGCATCAATATTTGCACTTGGGGTATCACCTTACATTAGTGCTTCCATTATCATTCAGCTGCTAACAGTTGCTATCCCACCACTTGAAAGACTTTCAAAGCAAGGTGAAGAGGGTAGAAAGAAAATAAACTTTTACACTCGCATATGTGCACTTGTTCTTGCAACAGCACAGGCAATTGGTATAGTGGTTTCATACGCAAACAGCGAAGGCTTTATTGATGTTCGTATGTTTGGTGCATCGGCTCCAATTTGGCTCAGTTGTGCAGTTATTGCAATCATCATGATTGCTGGTGCAATGTTCACAGTATGGCTAGGTGAGAGAATAACTGATCTTGGTGTTGGCAATGGACTAAGCCTTCTTATCTTTGTTGGTATATTGTCCTCAGCATGCACAGGTCTTTACACTGCGTTCCAAGGAGTTGCTCAAGATATTGACTATCTTTGGACAATACTCATATTCTTGGCTGCAGTTATAGTCATATTCTCGCTTATAGTATTCATTGATAGTGCTGAACGCAAAGTTCCAGTTCAATATGCAAAGCAAGTAAAAGGTAGAAAGATGTATGGTGGTCAATCCACATATATTCCAATCAAAGTAAACTCCACGGGAGTTATTCCAATAATCTTTGCAAATGCAATAGTGACTTTCCCACAGATGCTTATAAGTATATTTTGGCCAAATACAGCTTTTGCTGATTGGTGGACAAGATATATGGGTACAAGTTCATGGGTTTATATAGTTCTAACAGCATTACTCATTTTGTTCTTTGCATATTTCTACTCACAAATCACATTCAAACCAGATGATGTGAGCAAGCAAATTCAGCAAAATGGTGGTTTCATACCAGGCATAAGAGCAGGAAAGCCAACAGCAGAGTACTTAGGAAGAATTTCATCTAGATTGACTTTATTTGGTGCAATTTTCTTAGCATTCATTGCACTTGTTCCAAGTCTTGTGTTCAATGCATTAGCAACTACAACTTTGGATTCAACACTCATCAACGCGTTCAGTGTCACTGGACTTATGATTGTTGTTTCGGTTGCACTAGAACTTGATAAACAACTTGAAGCACAAATGCTTATGCGAAATTATAGAGGATTTTTGAAATGAAATTGATCTTGTTGGGCGCCCCAGGCAGTGGAAAGGGTACACAGGCGAAAAAGTTATCAAAACATTTTGGCTTAGTGCACATTTCCACTGGCGACATAATAAGGGAAAACATAAAAAATAGAACAAAAATAGGCATTGAAGCGGAAAAATTAATCAATGATGGCAATTTGGTGCCAGATGATGTTGTAATCGAAATGGTCGCAAATTATCTAAAGCAAGACCATGTCAGAAATAATTTTGTTCTAGATGGTTTTCCAAGAACAGTCAAACAAGCTGAGGCGCTTGATAACATTTCAGAAATTGATAAAGTTATCTTGATTGACACAGATCTTGACGAGACAACAAGACGTATTTTAAATAGAAAAACTTGTCCAAAGTGTGGAAAAAGCTATTCCAACTTGGAGTTTTGTCCAAATTGTAACATAAAACTTGAAAGACGAGATGATGACAATGAACAAACAATTAAAAATCGTTTTAAAGTTTACATCAATGAGACCTTACCTGTTGTAGAGTACTACAAGAAAAACCATTTACTAAACACTGTCAATGGTAACAATTCTATAGAGCAGGTATTTGGAGAAATCAATAATATTTTGAATGAAGGTAGCTATGATTTGTAAATCGCAAAGTGATATTGAAGGAATGAGAAAAGCAAATATTGTTGTTCGTGATGCATTAAATTATGCACAATCTCTCATTCGTCCAGGACTTTCCACTTATGAACTTGACAAACTCGTGGAAAAGTATATAATAGATCATGGTGCGATTCCTTCTTTTAAAGGTTTTGAAGGTTACCCTGCAAGCATTTGCACTTCTGTTAATGAAGTTGTTGTGCATGGAATTCCTAGCAAAGACGTGATTTTAAAGGAGGGCGACATCATCAGCATCGACATTGGAACTATTGTTGATGGATACAATGGTGATGCCGCAAGAACATTTCCAGTAGGAAAGATCAGTGCCGAGAAACAAAGACTTATAGATGTCACAAAGCAATGCTTTTTTGAAGGGATTAAACATTTAAAAGTCGGTAGCAAATTAGGTGAACTTGGCCACGCAATTCAAGTTTATGCAGAAAGTAATGGCTTTGGTGTGGTTCGTGAACTCGTAGGGCATGGAATAGGACATAAGATGCACGAAGAGCCAGAAGTCCCAAACTATGGACAGCCAAACAAAGGTGTTGTGGTTAAGGAAAATATGTGCCTTGCCATTGAACCTATGATAACCATGGGCGAGCGATATGTTTACATGGCCGATGATGGCTGGACAATTTACACGCGTGATCATAGTCCTTCGGCTCATTATGAAAACACTGTAATCGTAACTAAAGATGGTGTGGAAATTTTGTCTTTATAAAGGAAGGTAAAATTAGTGAATATTGGCGATGTTGTAAAAAGTAACAAAGGTCGTGACAATGGTACAATTTATGTGGTATATTCGTTGCGTGATGATTATGTCTTTTGCGTAAATGGCAAAAATCGCACAATGATTAAACCCAAAAAGAAAAAAATAAGACATGTAAACTACTTGGGTCAAAATATTGATGAACTTAAAGTCAAGTTTACAGAGCACAAAAAAGTGCTTGATAGCGAAATAAGAAAAGCAATTGATAATTTAAACATAGTCGAGGAGTAAGTATGTCGAAACAGGATGTAATAGAATTTGAAGGAGTTGTTGAAGAGGTGCTTCCAAACACTTCATTTACAGTTCGTCTTGACAATGGTCATTCCATAACGGCCTATATCAGTGGTAGACTTAGAATGAACTATATCAAAATACTAGAAGGTGATAGAGTTAGGGTGGAAATGAGTCCATACGATTTGACCAAAGGCAGAATAACATACAGAATTAAATAATTATTTTTAAATTATGAATTGAAAGGAGAAGAAAAAATGAAGGTTAGACCATCAGTTAAACCAATGTGTGATAAATGCAAGGTAATCAAACGTGAAGGAAAGGTCATGGTTATCTGTTCAAAAGACAAGTCACACAAACAGACACAAGGTTAATGTTTGAAGATAACGTATCACATCCGCGGCAAAAAATGTGATGCGAATATATATACAAGCGAATTATATTAAAAAAAATCAAAATTTATTCGGAGGAAAATATGGCAAGAATCGCTGGTGTTGATTTACCCAGAGAAAAAAGAGTTGAGATTGGCTTAACATATATATATGGCATTGGTAGACATACTGCCAATGAGATTTTGGCTGCAACCAAAATTAATCCAGATACCCGTGTTAAAGACCTTGATGAAAACGATGTCGCAAGGCTTCGTAACTACATCGAACACAATCTCACAGTTGAAGGAGATCTTAGAAAAGAGGTTTCACTCAACATTAAACGTTTAACAGAAATTGGCTCATACAGAGGGACAAGACATAGAAAAGGTCTTCCTGTACGTGGTCAAAATACAAGGACTAACTGTCGTACAAGAAAAGGTCCAAGAAAAGTCGTAGGTGGCAGTTCCAAGAAAGGTAAACTATAAGAGGAGATAAAAAATGGCAACAACTAAATCAACTTCAAAGAAGAAAAGAGTTTCAAGAAATATTGATAAAGGTCAAGTTCATATAAAATCTTCTTTTAACAATACCATGATTACTTTCACTGATCTTCAGGGAAATGTAGTTTCTTGGGCAAGTTCGGGCAAACTTGGCTTTAAAGGTTCAAAAAAGAGTACACCTTTTGCAGCACAACAATGTGTTGAAGAGGCAGCAAAAGTCGCAAAGGAACAAGGCATAAAGTCTGTTGAAGTGTATGTAAAAGGCCCAGGCAATGGTCGTGAGGCTGCAATAAGAGCACTTCAAACAGCAGAACTTAATGTTACCTTAATCAAGGATGTTTCTCCAATCGCTCATAACGGTTGCAGACCACCAAAGATTAGAAGAATATAAAAGGAGAATTATATGGCTAAGATGATTGGTGCTGATTGCAGACAATGTCGTCGTGAGGGATGCAAGTTGTTCCTTAAAGGCGAGAGATGCACAAGCAAAAAATGCGCTATAGAAAGACGCCCAGTTGCTCCTGGACAACATGGAACAGGAAGAAAGAGAGTAACTGAATATGGCACACAGCTTCGTGAAAAACAAAAAGTTAAAAGAGCTTATGGAATACTTGAAAAGCAATTCCGTAGATATTATGAAGAAGCAGAGAGAATGAAAGGTGTGACAGGTGAAAATATGCTATCACTCATCGAAAGAAGACTTGACAATGTTGTATATCGTATGGGCATTGGTTCTTCAAGAAGTGAGTGCCGTCAAATTGTAAACCATGCGCAAATCACTGTGAATGGAAAAACTGTCAATATTCCTTCATATCAAGTAAAAGTTGGAGACGTCATTGCAGTTAAAGAAAACAAACGTGACAAAGAGATGTTTAAACAACTTAAGGGAATGAAGATTGTTATGCCAAAATGGCTTGAATTCAACAGTGACACACTTGAAGGAAAAGTTTTGGCACTTCCAACAAGAGAAGATATTGATCTCAATATCAAAGAACACTTAATCATTGAGTTGTACTCAAGATAGTAATGGAGGAACTAAATATATGATGGAAATAGAAAGACCAAGAATCACGTGTGAAGAAACAGAAGGTGGAAGCTATGCAAGGTTCATAGTTGAGCCACTTGAAAGAGGATATGGCATAACACTTGGAAATTGTATGCGAAGAACACTTCTTGGTGCACTCCCAGGTGCTGCACCAATAGCAATTAGGATAAATGGTGTATTGCACGAATTTTCTACAGTTCATGGCATAGCAGAAGATGTTGTTGACATCGTGCTAAATTTAAAGTGTTTAGCTGTAAAGACAACAGACAAAGATAAAGATTTTACAACTGTCATACATCTTCGTCACAAAGGTGCTGGCGAGATTTTGGCTCGCGAGTTTGAGCCTAATGATCAAGTTGAAATTCTTAACCCAGAACTTCACATAGCGACTGCTGATGATGATGCAGATTTCCAATTGGATGTCATCATTGGTAGGGGCAGAGGATATGTTCCAAACACAATCAATAAGGATAGAATTGATACAGTTGACTATATTGCAATAGATTCAATTTATTCACCAGTAAAGAAAGTAAACTATAACGTTGAACCTACTCGTGTAGGTCAAAGTATAGATTATGACAAGCTTACTTTGGAAGTTGAAACTAATGGAACAATAACTGCTCGTGAAATTGTAAGTTTGGCAGGAAAGATAATTCAAGAGCACATATCTCTTTTCGTTGATCTTTGTGAAGAAATGTCGGATCTCAACATATTGGTAAGCAAAGAAGAAGATAAGCAAGTCAAAGTTCTTGAAATGCCAATAGAGGAAATGGATCTCTCTGTTAGGTCATATAATTGCCTTAAAAGAGCAAATATAAACACCGTAGATGACCTTATCAAAAAATCAAAAAGCGATATGCTAAAAGTAAGGAATCTTGGTCTAAAATCTATAGAAGAAGTCATTCAAAAACTTGCCACTTATGGCCTAAGTTTGAGAAATGACGAAGACTAAAAAGGAGAATAAAATGGCTAACGACAAATTAGGTAGACCATCTGATCAAAAGATGGCAGTGCTAAGAAATCAAGTTTCACATCTTTTCAAATATGGCAGAATTGAAACAAGTGTTGCAAAAGCAAAAGCAGTTGCTTCAAAAGCAGAAAAGATTTTGACACTTGCAATCAACACCTATGAAGATAATGCAAAGGTTGAAAAGACTGTCACAGAAAATGGAAACAAAGTTAAAAAAGAAGTTATTAACGATGGTCCAAAGAAACTTGCAGCAAGACGTAAGATTATGTCATTTTTGTATGACCTTAAAGAAGAGAGACGCGAAAAAGAAGGTCTTGAGGCATACAGAGCAAGAACACAGGGTATCAACCATCCACTTGTTGAAAAGATTTTCAATATTTATGCACCTAAATATGCAGATCGTGCAAAAGAATTAGGTACAAAAGGTGGATATACAAGAGTCATCAAAACTGGTGCAAGAAAGGGTGATGCTTGTGAACTTGCAATCGTGGAACTGGTTTAATTTTTACAAAAAAATCAGTGACATTTCAAGCGAAAGCATGAAATCTCTCAAAAACATAACACTGAGGCTTACAAATGTAAGCCTTTTTTATTTAAGCAAAGAACTTCTCACATGCTTTGTACGCCTACTTGTTTATTTTTAAATTATTATTTATTTATTTTGTTTTTAGCTATTTTTGGGTTATACTATAAAAAACTGATTTACCTAAAAAGGAGTAAATTATGCATATTATTCCTAGAAAAACTAAAGTTAAAATGGAAATAGTAAAAAATGTCACTCTCTCTGACATAATTTTTGGTGTCATTGGTGTGGCTGGTGCGCTTGGTTTCTTTTTAAGTAATTTTGCTGGCGGGTTGAATTATTGGATTGGAATTGCGTGGTGTGCTATTATTATTTCTTTGTTCTTTAAAATCAGTGATGATATGCGTCTATATCAAACATTGGGCTATCTTTTTAGATTTTTAGCGCAAAGAAAAAAATATTCTTTAAGCAAAACCAAGCATAATTCTCCTGTACAAGAAATTATTCCATTTGTTGGATTATATCAAGATAGATTTATAGATTTTAAAGAATACTATGCACAGGTTATTGAAATTCAACCAATAGTTTTTAGCCTTTTGAACGAATATAAACGAACCATGGTTATAAATACCTTTGCAAATGCACTCAGGCGTTTGACCAACGATCAAACGGCAACACTTGTGAAATTGAATAAGGCAATGGTTTTAGATAATTATATCTACAATGAAGATAGAAAGTATGACAACCTCTTGGAGCTTCAATATGAAGGTGAGATAACACAACGAGAGGTGGAAGTTCGCTCTGGTATTTTTGAAGAACGTGTTTCACAGATGGAAAGGCGCAACAGAGAAGAAAAGATATACAAAGATTATTTTTACTTTGTGGTTTATGATAAGGACAGAGAGTTGTTGGAAAACACTGTAAATGGTATAATTACAACACTATTGCAAGCAGTTACTCCAATTAATTCAAGACGGTTGGTTGGCAAAGATCTTCTTGTGTTTTTAAAGGCCAATTATGGTAAAGAATTTGATGAACGTGAACTTGATGCAGTGTCTATGAATAAATACTTTGACTGGGTAGTTCCGAAAAAAATAAAATTTCAGGCTTCAAAAGTTATTCTTGATGGAAAACCTTATAGACAATTTGCAATTTCCGATTATCCTATCCAAGTTCCAGATGCTTGGGGTGCATCTTTTTATCTTTTGGATCGTACGAGAATAATTACGAAAATCAAACCACAAAAAAAATACGAATCAGAAAGAGCAATTGATAAAGCTATAATGGAGATGGAAGCAAAATTTGCTCGCAGTTCGTCCACAAGTAGGCAAATTGAGAATGAGACCCATCTTGAAACACTGAGAAATCTTTTGGTGAACCTAAAGAATAACAATGAGCAACTTTATGATGTAAATACCTTCATAATGTGTGAAGATCCAGCACGAAAAGAAGTGCGTGCAATTCTTCGCCAGGAAGGGTTCAAATATAGTGAAATGTTTGGTAGACAAGTAGATGCATTCATTAGTAGCAATATTTCAATGCGTGATAATGTTGAAGAATTCAAACGTGGTATTCCAACCACATCACTTGCAGCTATATTTCCTTTCATATCCGGTGCATTGCAAGATCCAAATGGATTTTATATTGGTGACAATGAATTTCCTGTGTTCGTAGATTTCTTCCTTAGAAATAGAGAACGTGTCAACAGTAATATGATGATAATTGGAAAATCTGGCTCAGGAAAATCCTATGCAACAAAGACACTTCTTGCAAATTTTGCGGCAGATAACACAAAAATTTTCATCTTGGACCCAGAAAACGAATACACCAACCTTGCAATAAATTTAGATGGTAAGGTCATTGATGTTGGTTCCTCTCAAATGGGAATAATCAATCCTTTCCATGTTATGACGTCACTAAAGGACGATACATTATCACTTACTGCGCAAAAAGATGAGGAAGGCAACGTGATAGACGACGAGTATGATTCTAGCGATACCTTTGCTCAGCACTTGCAGTTTTTGGAACAATTTTTTAGAGTCATTTTGGAAGGTATTGAATCCGATCCCTTTGAACTTTTAAACTCTCTTGTGGTGGATATGTACAAAGAAAAGGGAATAGATGAAACAACAAATTTCACTACCTTGCCGGCGAGCGAATTTCCTACTTTTGATGATCTTTATGACTTGGTTTTAAAAAGATTAAAAACAGAAAAAAATGAGTATGTTTTAAACAATTTAAATGTCGTTGAAACATACGTTAAAAAATTTGCCAAAGGTGGGCGTAATAGTAAACTTTGGAATGGTCCAACCAGCCTTGAAACAAAGGAAAATTTCATAACTTTCAACTTCCAATCGTTACTTGCCAACAATAACCAAGTTATCGCCAATGCTCAGATGCTTATTATATTTAAATACCTAATGAACGAAATCATAAAAAATAAGGACTTTAATGCAAAATATAATGTCAATCGTAAGATCATTGTTGCCGTCGATGAAGCCCATATGTTCATAAACCCTAAATATCCTATAGCACTTGATTTCATGGCTCAGATGGCAAAACGTATACGTAAGTATGGTGGTATGCAAATTGTAATTACACAAAATATTAAAGACTTTGTTGGAACGGCAGAAATTGAAAGGCAATCAACAGCAGTTATCAATGCAAGTCAGTATTCTATGATCTTCTCGCTTGCACCTAGCGATATGAATGACTTGGTTGAACTTTATAGAAAATCTGGTGAGATTAACCAACAAGAGCAAGATACCATTGTTACAGCTGGCGTTGGTCAAGCGTTTTTGATCACGAGCCCTATGAATAGAACAATGGTGCAAATTGTTGCATATGATTATGTAAAAAAATTGTTCTCATGATGTTTATAATACTCGTAGATTAATTACGAGTATTTTCAATTAATCAAAAAAAAATAGTATATTTGGCATACATTATAGCATACATATTGATGAATTTTGTTAAAAAATCAACAACATATTGAAAAATTGTAAAAATAGGTATTGAAATATTGATCATTATTTGTTATAATACATAAGAAAAATTGGAGGGGATTATGGTAGAACTTGATAAATCAAGGTTATCAAAAGCAATACTTGAGGATATGGAAGACTTCGCAAAGACTGGCGAAGATGCTATATATTGGCTTGCAAATGGCAAACAAACATCCATTGACAAAATTATCACAAGAATTCAATCTGCAAACATAGAAACGGTGGCAACTTCTGGACTTAAAACTGTGGATGATTGGTCAAAAGCCAACAGGAATTTTGTTGTTCGCACATCAGTGGCACCGGTTTCAAATGATGAGAAATATTCATCTTTTTCAATAATTGAAAATGAAAATTCATATGGTAAATTGCGCTATCCTTTGACTGCGTCATTTGCGTCAAAAACATTGCCTTTTTCAACAAAAACTTTTCAGAATTACTCACAACTTATAAACAAAATCAAATCGGCATATAAAGTTAAAATAATTGAGAAAAACGACAACGAAAGTTTATTTTCCTACAAGAAAAAAGGGAAATTTACTGGCTTTATAAAAAACATAGGTCTGGGTGTGTTGAATTTATGCCGAAAGGTTTTTAGGAAAGATAAATACAGATCACAACCTTTGTTTAAAGGTAAGATCAAAATAAACTCATCATTGTCATTAGGCAGTGGGAAGAGATATAAATTCTCTGAACAAGAAAAATTTACTCGCGTAATCTTTGCACTTACTTCCACCACCATTGATGATTTTGCAAAAAAAGATAAAATTAATCTTGACAGTAAAGTAAAGGCTTTTGCAAATCTTTATGCCAATGTGCTTATAAGCCGCGCAATAAACTATGGTGATGAAAGATCAAACAAGATGGTTGAAACTAGTTTAACCTTGCAAATGTCAAATACTTTGGCAGGGTTAAATATTGATGCAAAAACATTAAATCAGGCGAGCAAACTCGGTCTTGATGCTGCGCTGTATACAATAAATAAACTTGGGCTTAGCATTGACAATGTGATGGAATCAATGAAAGCATCTGGATACAAATACACAACAACTCCACAAACTATTGAAGAAGCAATTGCGCCAAAATTTAGTTATATAAATAGTGCTGAAATGGCATCCAAAGCCATAGAGCTTCTTGGTTTGTCGGCAGAAAGCAAAAATGACAAAAAAGTTGATAAAGTTGATGATGCTTTGAACAATCCAAAACCAAAAGATGTAATTTACATTGCTCCAAAAGTTGATGATGCACTTAACAATCCAAAGCCTGGTGATGTGATTTATCTTGGGCAAGTGGATAAAGCATCAAAACTTAATGGTGTTAAAAACAGCACTATTTATCTTACAAGAAAATCTGCAGAAAAATATGTGGATAGGGTTGTGACTTCTAGACTAAAGAGAAATATTGAAAATACAGTGAAAAAACTTGACAGTTACCAGGGAACAGAAAAAACTGCTTTAAAAGCCAGAAGAAACTATAATTTCCTTGAACATATGTATACCTTCTATGACAGAAGCAAAGACTTAGATGCTAATCAGTTGCAAGAAAAAGTTGAATCCGAATTAAATAAACAAAACATTGGTGACAACATTTATGCACATTCATACGCAAAATCCATAATTGATTTAAGACGTGATGTGGTTGACGGGGTATTTCAAGGGAATGACAAGATTGAAAAACCAGAAGGAAAGGACACAGCAACTCTCATAAATGAATATACTGAGAAAACCTATGGCTCAAGACTTGCAACGTACATGAATGCTGTGATTAAAGATTGTTTAAAAACAGTATTTAAAGAAATTGACGATAAAACTTTTGAGCAAAAAGATTTAACAAAATAAAAAAATTCACCATTTGGGTGAGTTTTTTTACGCTCTATTTTGACAGTTAAACACATTTTTGATTTTATCGGTTACAACATTTTCAATAGACACTTGCACTTCGCCAAAATATTTTTTTGTGTCCACACTAGATGCATCATTACTAAAAAATTTGCGAAGAGCCAATGTGGTTGCCATTCTTATATCTGTGTCAACATTGATTTTGCATATGTTGTATTTTGTGCAGGCAAGATTTAGCATCTCTTTTGGAACACCTTTTGCTTTTTCAATTTTTCCACCATATTCGTTTAATTCATGTATGGTATTTTCATCTACACTTGAAGCACCATGAAGAACAAGTGGGAAATTTGGTAACTCATTTTGAATTTTTTCCAAAATGTCAAAAGCCAGTTTTGGTTGACCTTGAAATTTATTTATTCCATGGCTGGTTCCAATGGCTATTGCAAGAGAGTCAACGCCAGTGCGCTCAACAAATTCTTTTGCCTGCTGTGGAGAAGTAAAAAGGCTTTCTGTGCTTATATGTTCATCTTCTACACCTCTTAGCCTTCCAAGTTCGCCCTCAACTTGAATATCAAATTTGTGGGCATAATCTGCGACCTGTTTTGTCAAGGCTACATTTTGTTCAAATTCATAGGAACTTGCATCAATCATTACGCTGTCAAACCCAAGATCTATTGCACGTTTGCAAATTTCAAAATCTTTACCATGGTCCAGGTGAAAAAACATTGGTATGTCATAACATTTTTTACTTGCAGTGATAAACTCTCTCACATATTCATCTCCCATATAGTTGAGTGCGCCACTTGAAATGGCGACAATAACTGGTGAGTTGTTTTTTTTCGCACTGTTTAAAATACCTTTCAAACTCTCCAAATTGCAAAAGTTGAAGGCACCGAGTGCATATCCATTTTTTATGGCATCTTGATAGTAATCAACAAGTTTCATTTTTATTCTCCTAATATATTATATATATGCAACTATTTTTTTTCAAATTATTTATATATTTTTTTCCCAAAGCATAAACATATAGCATGAAAAAATACAATATCTACATAGTCCTTGGAATGCTAATCTGTGTATTTTGTTTTTTATATAATTTTTCATATGGCAAAACAAAGATGTATAGTCTATGTTCGCAAATAGAATATGATTATTATTTTTTAAGTTCTCAGTACTATACTGCCGATTTGAGATTCGGTTTGCGTGAGAGTGTGTACAGGCATGATCTGGTGGTGACCCAAAAGATTCCCTATGGAGTATTGACTGTGAAGTTTTTTGGGGATGTTCCATATGCACAAAACGTGGTTGCAAGACTTTTAATTGACGGTGAAGAAATGACATGTATTCTCGAAAAAAATCCTTTTGATTCAAGCTTTGTGTGCGATTTAAAAAAAGCCTATAGTCAAAGTGAAATCTCACTTTATGTCGACAATGTAGATTCAGGCTACACGAAGTTGACTTGTGCAAATTTGAACTTTGAATCAAATTACGACAAAGCTTTAAACTTTGCATTTAAGCAGTTCAAATCTTTCATTGACAAAACAAGACAAGTCGAATGTTATCTAACAATTTACAGTGAAGATCAAAGCAATTATTATTGGAGTTTTGTAATATTTACACAAAGCGAAATCAGATTTGTTATCTTTGATGATAATTTAAATATTATGCTCATGTCTTGATTGTTTTTAAAAAGTTTGCTACAATAGTCTCACTTGGAGGTTATTATGCAATCTACAGAAAAACAAATTGAAAAGGCTTATCTCGTTGGTGTGACATTTTCTAATCGTGAAGACGTAGCTTACAGTTTGCTTGAACTTAAAAATCTATGTGAAACTGCAGGAATTATAGCAATTGGACAAACCTCTCAATATGTCCGTCAAGTCAATCCTGCAACAGTTATTGGCAGTGGCAAACTTGAAGAGATAAAACAGGACATAGATACACAGCATGTCGATGTTGTTGTTTTTGACTGTGAACTTTCCGGATCGCAAGCACGCAATTTATCTGACTATTTAAATGTCAAAGTAATTGATCGTATAACATTAATTTTGGATATCTTTGCTCAAAGAGCAACAAGTAACGAGGGTAAACTTCAAGTCAAACTTGCACAGTTGAAGTACAATTTACCTAGACTTGCTTCCATCAAAGGTACAAGTGGTAGATTTGGGAGTGGCGGAGTAGGTATGCGAGGACCTGGAGAAACCAAACTCGAACTTGACAAAAGAATGGCGCGTGAAGAAATCCAAAAATTGGAGATTGATATTGAAAGGATAAAAAAGAATAGGCAGGTGCAAAAGCAGGCAAGGACAACAAGTGGTATTTTCAAAGTCGCAATTGTTGGTTACACAAATGCAGGGAAAAGCACATTGTTGAATTTAATTACCAAAGCAAGCATCTATGCTGACGATAAACTCTTTGCTACCTTGGATACGACTAGTAGAAAAGTATATTTGGCTGAGGGAAAGTATATTGTGCTTACTGACACAGTTGGCTTCATCTCAAAATTACCACATGATTTAGTTGATGCGTTCACATCAACTTTGGATGCCGCAAAAGAGGCAGATTTAATTTTGCATGTCATTGATGCAAGCAACAAAAACTATAAAACTCAAATAGAGGTAGTTGATGATGTTCTAAAAAGCCTTGGCATAACTTGTCCACAAATCAAGGTGTATAATAAGTATGACAAAGTCGTACAGCGAGAAGAGATGGATGGCATATATATTTCTGCTAAAAACAACATCGGCATACAGGAATTAAAAAACAAGATCATTTCCTACATGGAGTAACACATTTTTATAAAAAACATATAGTGATATGAGCATATGAAAAAAAGCCAAAGTACAAAAGACAAAAAGATTTAATTCTTTGATTAAAATACATAATAAAGGAGAAATATTATGAATCTTTTTGGCGGATTTGGTAATTTTGGCCGTGGTGACAATAACTGTGTTTGCAACTTAGTATGGTTATTATTCTTACTCTCCATCTGTGGCTGTGACACACAAATGTTTGGTGGCAATGACTGCAGCGGAATAATACTTTTATTGTTACTCCTATCATGCTGTGGATGCAATACTCCTTGTGGCAACAACTAATTCTTACATATGAAGTCGCACCAGTTTTGGTGCGATTTTTTTTGATTTTTTCTTACTATTCGACAAAACAAGTCAACATAATTTGCCTTAGTATCCAAACACTAACTGTGAACAAAGCAGAGACATTGGGAATATTTTTTTGTTATTTCGTTGACAAAAAAAATGTTATAGTATACACTCTACTTGTTTAAATTAATCTAGGAGCACTATATATGAAAAAATCTATCAAAAAGGCTTGTTCAGTTGCACTAATTCTCACTTCAACAGTGGCACTTACTGGAGCAAGTGCACTTGCCGTTGAGCAAACAATTGACAATACAAATACCTTTATTCATGCTGATCAGGAAGTAGACACTCTCACCATGTTGAAAATACCTGCCTATGATGACACTGCACTTTTGGGTGAAACATACCCAATTCCAGCTGCTCAGCTTTGGGCTGGTGAAAGTAATATAACTTCAGCAAACCCAATAACCACAACTGTAAAAGATTCCATTGGAAGAGCAGTTGACATTGATGGAAATGCTTTTGTCGTAAACGGTATCGGAACTTATACCATAACATACTCTGTAAATTATGGTGGCACTGATTACTCAACCAGCATTGAAGTAAACGCAAGCGTAAGTGAAAATCATATTGAAGTGGTTGAAAACACAAACCGTACACTTCCTGGTGACGTATATCAAAGTTACACTGGCAATATTTATATACCAAATGCTCAGGTCATATTCGCTGATGAGGACCTTGCGCAAGAATACGAAATAACCACAACAGTAACCTCACCAAGTCAAGAAAATATCACATTCAATCAAGAGACGGGTCTTTTGAATGTTGAGACTTTGGAAGAAGGAACTTACACAGTAAGATACACAGCACACACAACAAGTGGCATATATCTTGACAGCACAACAGTTGAGTTTACAGTTTTAAGTGACACAGCTTTTGAAAGCAAATACGGTGATACTGATTACACACTTTCTTTTGAATATTCTTCAACTGTTCCAACATCTGCAGATATTGGAGATGAACTTATTTTGCCACAGGCAATAGGTTCCATAGGTGACCAACAAACACCTGTATACTACACAGTTCAAGCATTTGTGTATATTGATGGTAGAACTCATGAAGTAACAAATCAAACCATTTCCACAAACGAAGATGACAGATATGTATTCACGGCTCAGAAAAAGTATACAATTGGAGGTCAAGAGTACACAGTTACAAATGGTAGATACCAATTCTACTATAACGTTACTGACGCACTTGGCAAAACTGCAGAGAGAGATGGTTTTATCATAACTGGAGTCAAAGATACACAAAAACCAGAAGTTATAATAACTGATCCATACACAATTGGTGATGAAAATATAACTAGCAAAAGTTACAAACTTCAAAATAACTTCCAAACGGGACAAAATATCATTCTAAAGGCGATGTATGCTGAAGATTTGTCTGACGACTTGTCGGAATTAACTATGGTAAGATACATCAGAAAGACAACTCAATCAAGTACAGAACAAGATATCTATACAGATGCCAACAGTGAAGTTGAAAATGTATTTACAAAAGATATAGTGTTCAACAAATCATCAGATTACGTGATTGATCCAAGCACACAAATAGATGGCGGCACTCTTGAAAACGGAACATACAGAATGTACTATCGTGCTACTGATAGTGCTGGCAATGTAACCACAGAAACTTTCACTTTTGAAGTGGATAACACATTTGAGTTCACTAGCGACACGACCATTGAGTTCCAAGATACTTTCCCAATATCCATAAACAAGGGAGACAGAGTTACTTTCACAAGTCCACTTGCAACAAATGACGATGATGAAAGACTGGAGACCCGTATATATTACAAGTTTGACAACAGTCAGGGTACAGGTTGGGATGCTTGGACTCTCCTTGAGCTAAATGAGGACGGAAGTTATGTTATACCAACAGATGTCGATGGCGCAACATCACTGACAATTCGTGCAATGGCTATTTCAGATGCTCCAACAACAGCACTTGAGACTGCAGTTGATGAAAGTGCAGACATTTCAACTTATGAAGGCAAAAAATATGGTTTTGATGAGGTAACAATTTCGATTAGAGATAGCCAAGATCAAGAAGTTCCACAAATTGTAACACTTGGCGATTGGGAATCTGAGTATCATCAAAATGATGACATTACTCTTCCTACATTGACACTTGAAGATGACCTTTTGGAGTATGTCGATGTCGATGTTAAAATAACTCATCTAGACGAAGAAAGCGATGAGACACAAGCTTTCTATGCAGAAAATGCAGTGCTAGCTACAATCGGTGGTCAAAAGACATTCAGTGGCGCAACTTTCTATGCAAATCTTGCAGGAAGATACGATATTATATACGAAATTACCGATGCGGCAAACAATAAAATCTGTGTGTTCCAAAGTATTAATGTGTTGGAAAATGAAACAGTTTCACAACCACACTTTGGTAATTTGCCAGAACAATTAAATGGTGGAACACTTGAATTTGGTCAATCACTTACTTTGCCTATTCCACAACTTCCAAATGAAAACTATGACTATAATGTCAATGTACGTGGTCCAGTTGGAAGCCAGATCAACAAAGAGACATTCACTCCAAAGAGAGAGGGGACATACACTGTAGTATATACTCTTTATCATAAAGACTCACCAGAAGTGGCTTTGGATACAAAAGAGTTTGTTCTTGAGGTCAGTGACGCCACTGCTCCAACAGTGAGAGTTGAATGGAACTTAAATGACTCATATGCAGTTGGAAGTAGGGTACTCATTCCTGTATTCTCTGCAAGCGATGTTTCGGGCATCAATCTTAAGGATTCCACAATTGTCATTTCATCAAATAGTTTCAGACGTGAAATATCTGGAGATGAAGTTGCAAATCTATATGAACAATATCTTGGTTGGCTTGCTGAAGAAGAGCAGATAGCACAAGGTACACTAGAGAGCCATAGCGCAAAATATGCTACAGCGGGTGACTTGTATGTAACACTTAATTACAACGAAGTATATACTGTGACATACACTATCTACGATAATTCAACATCAAGAAGATCAGCAGTTGTAACAAGAACCATAAGAGTAGGTGACCTTGTTGATCCAACAATAATACTACCTGAAAACTTTGTTCCAACCACTGTTAAAATTGATGACAACACACCACTAACTTTTGATACAAAAGGTATTACCGTAACCGATACAGACGGAGAGGGTAATAGAGTAGAAATTGATTCAAGCAGAGTTACAATTACCGTACGTGGGCCAAATGGTAATCTTGACAATGTTCACACAGATAACAACGGCGATGTAATAAATGATGGTGTATTTGAATTTATGATTGATACAGCAGGTGAATATACTGTAACAATTAGAGTACTTGACGATGCTGGAAATGATGGTGAAATTGTAAGAACATTCACAGTCAATGAGCCGGGAATTTCACCTCTTAGTGATAATGAAATTATAACAATTGTGTTGATTTGTGTTGCAGTATTAGTTCTAGCAGGTGCAGTTGTGTATGCAATTATCTCAAGCAAAAACACAAAGGCTTATAAACAATAATGTGTATAATAAAAAATAGCGACTTACCTTCGCTATTTTTTTATTTACATCATATACTATTTTGTGATATAAATTAAGTATGAAAAAACTAGCTGATTTTTTTGCTTCACTGACTAATACTGATGAGGATTTTCCTTTTCTTTTGGATATATTAAACCAGCCTTCTTCCACCGAGGAGGATTTTTTTGCCAAAATCGATATTGCAAAATATATTAAAGACAATTATATATATCATGGCACCATGTTAGAAAAAAAAATTCTAGATCTGGATAAAGAGATATTCTCATATTTGGAATCGAAAATAAATGTTAAAAATAGCAAACGTGATTGGGATGGAATGTTGTTTTATTTGGACAAAGTCAACAATTACTTTAATGTATCTAAAAATGTGCTAATTTTTGATAGTTTAGATGACTTTTACATATTTAGTTTATTAAATCCCAAGAAGAATATAAAATTGATTTTTGGTATTGAGCATTGGTATTTTTTGAAAAGGGGCGTGGCATATAGGCACAAAGAAGATTACAAAAATGCAATATTAAATTTTGAAAATGCCATCAAATGTGCACCTATGTCCATGACTTTGTATGAAGAATATTTGGGTTGTTTGTTTGAAAGTGGGGAATATGAACGTGCAAAAAAAATCTTGGAGCAATATCACAGATATTGTCGTTCTCAATATCATTTAGGTGTGTACTTTTATTTTACTTCACTTTATTACTTCAAACAAAAAAATTATTTTGTCACACATGCTTGTATATGGTATGCATTAAAGTTTGATATCACTTTGGCGATGAAAAATTCATTGGTTGAAATGCTTACTCAAATCATGTCAAATAATGAGTTGGTTTTGGATGCATTTGGTGTCAAAGTTTATGAAACCTTGGGGAAAAATGACATTCCGGTTTGGTTTGATATTGATATGATGTATGCAAATTTAGACATGTACAAATCCTGTGTTTTATCTCCTTTGGCTGAAATGAAGGCTTTGAGAAAAACTGTTAGAAAAAGATTGATACAATTCAAGCTCTTGCCTTACGTAGAGCAAATTGAAGTAAATCTTGAGACAAAAGACCATATCATTTTACTAAATAATTCCTCTTTGTCATTAAAATTGGACAAAGAATGGCAAATCATATATCAAAATGACGACACAGAAAGTGGGGTTTTGCTTGAACTTGAAAAGGATGAAGATTTTTTAACAATTTCCGCAAAGGTTGATAATAATGCTTTTGATGATTTATATAATGATGAAATAAAAGGGTTTATTGTTTCTGGTTGTGAAATTAAAAATGAGCGTGAATATTTCACAATAAATAAAAAGAATATAAAAATTTTTGATGTGTATTTGAAACAAAACTATAATTCAAGTGTGATGTGTTTAAAAGTCAAAAATAAATTTTTAATTTTTAGATTAGTAAAAAATAGTGATGAGGAGGATAAATTTTTTATTAAACTTTCAAATTCTGTAAAGATTTACAATAATATAGAAAAAATTGTAAAAATGGGACAATTCACATAACTTAATTATTAAATTTGTGTCAAATAACTTGAAATAAAACAAAGATATGATACAATAGTTGTATGAAAAATATAGTTATTTTGGGTTTGAATTATGAATATAATATACAAATAGGGCAATTACTTACTGAAAAACTTGATATGTACCTTCTTGACTTTAAACAGTATGTTGAATATGACCTATTTTCAACAAAAGACATGTTAGAAAAATGTGGAGTAGATTATTTAAATAAACAAGAAAAAAAATGTTTAAAAAAATGTTCTGAATTCGAAAAATCTGTAATATGTGTGCCATATAGCTATTTTTTTGATGAAGATGCATATAAATTATTTAAATCTGATTACATCGTGTATCTTTATTTTTCTAAGCAAAAACTTCAAAATGTTAAAAGCGATGACACACTGGCATTGGATTTAATTGTATTTGATGAACGAGATCAAGATTTAAGTGAGAATTGCAATAAAAAAATTGTTGTTTCTAACAAAAAACCACAAACTATTGTCAATGAAATAATAAGTTATGTAAGAGGATAAGTATGAATATTAATCAAAAAAGCATAAATCATCTTAGATGTTTATCTGCTGAAATGATAACCAATGCAAATAGTGGTCATCCTGGTGTGGCTCTTGGTGCTGCGACAATATTTTATGCACTATTTAAAGATCATTATTTTTATGATGTGAAAGACCATGATTTTATGGCTCGCGATAGGTTTGTTGTATCTGCTGGACATGCAAGTGCTCTTTATTATGCCACCGCCTATATGTTCAATTTCGGACTAGGCGAAAATGATTTAAAAAATTTTCGAAAATTTGATTCAATCACTCCAGGTCATCCAGAATATGGTTTGACAAATTTTGTGGAAACTTCCACAGGTCCACTTGGTCAGGGGGTTGCAAATGCTGTCGGCATGGCTATTGGGCAGACCACATTGTCCGAACGTTTTAATGCACAAAAATTTCCAGTATTTGATAATTATATATATTGCTTTTGTGGTGATGGATGCCTCATGGAGGGTGTGGCACAAGAAGCCGTCAGCCTTGCTGGTACATTGAAACTAAATAAATTAATTTTGCTGTATGATTACAATAATATAACCATAGATGGAAGCGCAGATATTGCGAATGCAGAAAATGTTAAGAAAAAATTTAAAGCCATGAACTGGAATGTAATATATGTAAGAAATGGCAATAATTATCACAGTGTTACAAAAGCCATTGCAAGGGCGAAAAAAAGTTCAACCAAACCAACGATAATAATTTTTAAAACCACCATAGGTTATGGTTCGGTGTCAGCCGGAAAAAATACCATTCACGGCAAGCCATTATCTTTGCAGGAGTTGTCAAGTCTCAAAAAAAATTTAATGGTCAATGAAAGTTTTAGTTTGCCAAAAGATGTCAAAGATCATGCTTTGAAAACTACGCAAAAGAATAACGCAGCAGTGGAAAAATGGAATAATATGTTTGCTATATACAAAATGGCAAATCCAGAACTATACAAACAACTCGTTGCATTCCTTTCAAATAAACAAATAGATGTACAAAAATTAATCAAAGATGAAATCATCAACCAGAACCTAAGTGGCAGAGATGCAAATGAATTGGTTCTTAAAGATATTTCACAAAAGCTTCCACGGCTAATTGGTGGTACTGCTGATCTTGCGCCAAGCACAAAGGCGTACATTGGAGGCGGTGGTGATTATAGCAGTATAAATCGAAAGGGCAGAAACATTCACTTTGGAATTCGTGAACATGCCATGGGAGCAATTTGCAATGGCATTACTTTGATGCTCAAAACTCCATCTTTTTGTTCCACCTTTCTCACATTCTCAAACTATATGATGCCACCAGTTCGAATGAGTGCGCTCATGAATATTCCTGTATGGTACATGTTTACTCATGATAGTTACAAGCTTGGAGAAGATGGGCCAACACATCAACCGGTGGAACAACTTGGTTCATTAAGGCTTATGCCAAACTTAAATGTTTTTCGTCCTGCATTTACAAAAGAGCTTTATGCATGCTATGACATTGCACTGTCTTCGTCATGTCCTAGTGCTTTTGTACTTTCTAAACAAATCCTCAAATCACAGCTTGCAAATTTTGATGACATTAAAAAGGGTGGCTATGTTTTAAGTGGCGAAAATGGCAAAGTCGAAATCTTGGCAACGGGAAGTGAAGTTGAATTGGCAATGAAAGTCAAGGATATACTCGAAAGTCAAGACATTTCATGTGTAGTTGCAAGTTTTCCATGCCTTGAAGAGTTTGACCGACAACCTGAAAAGTATAAGCATGACGTACTTTCTCGTGGTGACCTTTTGGTTAGTTTGGAAGCTTCCAATGACGATATTTGGTATAAGTATATAGGAAAAGATGCCCTTAAATTAGGTATACAGCAGTTTGGGAAAAGTGGTAAGCCAGCAGATCTTGATGAATATTATGACATGACAGTATCAAGTGTTGTAAAGAAAATTAAAAAAAATTTGAATTTAGTGAATAATTGATTTCCACTTGCATATATTATATACGTAGGAAAAATTATTAAAATATAGACATTTTCCTACCTAGCAAAAAGTCGCAACAGTATCAGCGGTTGCGACTTATTTGCATTTTTTATAAATTTTTATCAAAATATTTTGCTTTTATTTTTGTATTTGTTATACTTAAAATACTTGGAGGAAGATATGAAAATTGAAATCATAGAAAGAAATTACGATGTAGGTATCCGCCTAAGAACTCTTCTTGAAAAAAAGATTGAAAAGTTGAATAGATATTTTCAAGACACTGCTATAGCTCGTGTTGTCTGTGCAAGTGAAGGCAAAAGGTTTAAGCTAGAACTCACCATAAAAAATAAGGGAAACATATACAGAAGCGAAACTTATGGTGAAAACATGTATGAAAATATAGATATTGTTTTGCCTAAAATTGAACGTCAGATAATAAAGTATTATTCAAAAAATAGGAATAAATTTAAAAAGAATGCTATGGATGTTCAAAGTTTTGAATTTATCGAGGAAGCACCACAAAACTCTGAAAAGACCATATATAAGCACAAAGTATTTGATCTGGATCCAATTTTGGTTGAGGATGCAAAAGAATATCTAGAAAATTTGGAACACGACTTTTATGTTTTCCTAAATGCTGAAACAGGGAAGGTAAATGTTCTTTACAATCGTAAGGACGGAGAATTGGGCCTTATTGAGTGCAGATATTGATGGTTAAAATAACCAATTTTTGAGAATACTCTCTATGTTGATAGTCAGCAATGGAGAGTTTTTTATGAGAAAAAGAATTATTGTATTTTTGTTAACTTGTCTTTTAATTTTATCAGCTTGTGATGGTCAAAATGCCCTAAGTGTCAGTTTTTCAGATGCCACATCATCAGGATCAACTTCAAAATTGATCAAAGTGGTTTATCAAGAAGAAAGAGATTATGAAGATAAACAAACAGATATACTTATTAAATCAGATACAGATAATTTCACTTTTACAATAACAAGAGAGCTGGGAGAAAGTTACACCTTGAATTTACCAAGTTCACAAACTTATTACAGTTTGACAAAACTAATAGCAGATAGAAATTTAAAAACTGCATCTTTTATAAATTATACCGATGCTTTGTCAGTATCTTATATTCTAACTTCTCAAGGAGAAGGTGAGTTAACATTCTTGGCTATTGTGGGTGAAGATAATAATAATGAAATGCTTGCAAATTCTTTTGAAGTTTCACGGCCATTTAGTTTACAATTTGAACAAAAAAAGTAAGCAAATTGTTTGAATTATTTTAAGATTTATTGTATATTTAAAATATGATAGAAATAAAAAATTTATATCTTAAATATATCCGCGAATATTATGCACTTTATGATGTAAGTCTTCACATTTCAAAAGGCGAGAGCATTGCACTAGTGGGCGATGAGGGCAGCGGTAAGACTACCTTGCTTCGTGTGCTTGCAAAGCTTGAAAAATATGATAAGGGTGAAATTTATGTCAGGGACATAAACCTAAAAAAATTAGATTTTAAAACCGATATTAATCTAGGATATATCTCCGTTGTGCCTGTTTTTTTTGAGAATAAGACCATTTATGAAAATTTAAAATATGTTTTAAAGACAAGAAAGATTAAGCCTGCAATAATTGAAGAAAAAGTTAATTCTGTTATTATAGAATTTTCTATTGAGACATTACGCAACAAAAAAATAAATGAGCTCACACTTTATGAAAAATATATAGTATGCATTGCAAGACTATCGCTGCGTGATCTGGATATTTTGCTTATTGATGACATATTTGAAAAATTAGATAGTGAACAAATTTCACATATACTTCCCATCATAAAAAAGCAGTTTATAGAAAAGAAAGTAACCACTTTAATTGCAACCAGCAACGAAACTTTGCTCAAGGGCATTTGTAAGAGGTTTATTCATTTTCAAAATGGGTCTGTGGTTAATTGACAAAAAAATTTGCCTCAAATATAAAAGTTGTTTGAAGCAAATTTTTTTATCTACAATATTCTATCTGTTGTAATTTCTTAGGAATATTAAGTTTACACCTTTTCAAAATATCGCGCATGAACACCTTTGCGTCATTAAAAGAGGCTATGTTATGTTGGGTTCTAATTGCACTAGGGATCAAGAATATGCTGTTTTGTTTTATCTTAGCATGTTGTTTCTTTATATAATCTATTACATTTTTACTTAATTTGTATCTATCATTGCATATGTTAATGTTTTTTAACCTTGCCACCAATATAGCATAACAAAGTATGGATTCGGCTGTTCCTGGTGCAATCATACCATTGGAATGTTTTGGAAGAGGTTGCACGAATCCAGTTTTTTCATCAAGAAAAAGCTGATGGCTTCCATTGTTATTTTTTTGCTCAACAAAGCCGCAAGCAAGCAGTGTTCGCTCTATTTCTTTGTAGGTGTACGTCGCCATTAGACTTCCACCTCCACCATTTCAACAATTTTACCTTTAAAATTTTGTGCCGTTTTTTCCAGCGAGGTGGCGACTGTGTTTTTAACGTAGTCAAATGCAAGCATGGATTTTAAAACATCTTTTGCCATGAATCTTGCATCTTCCATACCTTGACCACAGGTTACAACACCCATCAGGTCAGGGAAGGTAACATTTATGAAGTTTTTATCAGTTTGATCTTGCTCAAAAACTGCGGGAAAACTATATTTCATATTTTCTCCTTGCAGATACATTATATATTGCTCTTTGATTTTTGTCAATATTCGCTAGACGTTTTATTAGTTTGACAATTTTGTTACTTGTTCGCTCTTTCTAAATTTCACGACAACATGTAAAATCTTTTAGGGAGAAAATATGGAACAATCTTTTTCAAAATGTTGTGATATGTTTTTAGAACACATAAAAAAGTATTCGCTTAGAGAACACGAGCAAATCAAGTTAGAGCGTACGGCCTACCAAAAAGGTATCATCAATAAAGAAAATTACCTTAAACTGTGTCGAACAAGAGAAGATAAGATTTGTACATTGAACATTTTGGCATACAATTTCAAAAAATTATCGCTATATGGTGATGATTTTGAAAAGTATACTCAGTTGATGCAAAATGTGATGGCAAGCATTTCATAAAAATGGATTTTATGTAAAAACTATTTTTATGAAAATTTTTGATGAATTGGATTTTGATTATAGCAAACTTGGGTTTCATGAACAAATTAAAGATGAAATAGTTTTAAGTTATCTTGATATAGACAAAGAAAATGAATATTTCAAAAAGGGAAAATACAGGATAGTTTCATGTCATAATCTTTTTTTGCATCAGATATATCAAGAAAAAGTAGTTGGCGAGATCAAAACTATTCTTAGGCAATTTTTAAAACTTCATAAAATCAAAAAAGGAGATTGCATATTAATTGTAGGTCTTGGTAATGATGATATAATTTCAGATAGTCTTGGAAATTTTGTTTGCAAAAATATACTTGCAACAAGACTCGTATCCACTACCACAAAAAAACATGATGTGTGTTGCATATGTCCAAACGTTCAGGCTGTAACAGGCATAAGTACATTTGATATCGTTTCTGGCATTGTGGAGAAAATAGATGCAAAATTAATAATACTTATAGACAGTCTATTGACAGAAAACATTAAAAGATTGGGGCATAGTTTTCAACTTTCAAGCATAGGTATGACACCGGGTGGAGCACTTGGACAAAATAGAGAAATAAGTTTTGAAACTGTTCATGTTCCATGTATAAGCATGGGTGTGCCACTGCTTGCAGACTTAAAAAATATGTCAAAAAATGTTAAAAAGAGTGTCATTGTGGCACCAAAAGATATAAAATTTTTGGTTGAAAGATGTGCAGCTATGATAGCAGATGCATTAAATAGTGTGGTTTGCACAACGCTATCAAAAAAAGAAATAATGGAAACAAAAATGCCACTTTGACATATTGTACTTATATGATTGGATTTATAGACAGTGGAGTTGGTGGACTTTGCCTAATGAGCAAGTGCAACAAGTTATTCAATGAAGATTTTGTTTTTTTGTGTGACAATAAAAATGCACCATATGGGAACAAAAATGTCGAAAAGCTTTACCATATTACAGAGCAAAACATCAATTACTTAATAAAGCATTACAAGATCACAGCCTGCGTTATAGCATGTAATACTTTAAGTTATACAATTGGAGAAAAACTTCAAAGAAAATTTCAAATTCCAATTATTTTGACTAAAATGCCAAATGAATTTATTAAAAAATGTAAAAAAGAAATTTTATTTTTTGGAACAAAAAACACTATTAAAAAAATGCAAGAAAAATATAATGATTATCAAACATTATATATAAAAGATTTGCCAAAAAAAATAGACGAAAATTTAAATAATTTAAATATTTTAGAAAAATTATTAAAAAAATATTTAAATGATAAAAAATATAAAAATGTTAATTCAATTGTGCTTTGTTGTACGCATTTTACATGTATTTCTCATATTATTAAAAAAATAAAAACGAATGCAGTGATATATGATTACACAGATATTTTGGCTAAGCAAATTGCTTCAAATATTCAATCAAAAGCCTCGTCCAGCTTTCATATTGTACTTACAGATTATTACTATCCAAAGTATGTTGAATTAAAAGCATTTTACAGGCAACTTTTAGTTGACAAAACATGATAATGATTTTAATATCATTTGTATGAAGTGTAATTTATGTCCAAGAAAATGTGGCGTTAATAGAGAACTACAAAGAGGTTTTTGTGGTTCAAAAAATCAGATAAAAATTGCTAAGCACTGTTTATTTGATTTTGAAGAACCATTAATTAGTGGTCAAAGTGGCAGTGGTGCCATTTTCTTTTGTGGTTGTTCGCTTAAATGTGTCTTTTGCCAAAATTATGAGATATCATCACAAAACAAAGGAAAAGATATTTCCGTAGAAGAACTTGCGACCATTTTCAAACAACTTGAAGATATGGGGGCAATTAATATCAATCTTGTCAATCCAACTCACTATGCTTGGCAAATAATAGAAGCACTAAAAATTTATAGACCCAAAATTCCAATCGTTTACAATACTCATGGTTATGAGTCACTTGAAACACTCAAAATGATTGACAAATACATAGACATATATTTACCTGACTTTAAATATTTTGACAACAAAGCCGCAAATAGATATTCAAATTGTTCCAATTATGTAGATGTCGTGACATTGGCTTTAAAGTTCATGAGAAAGCAAAAAACAGATGTGATTGAAAATGGTGTGATGAAGCAGGGCATGATAATACGTCACTTGATAATGCCACTTATGACGGACCAGAGCATCTCAATTTTACAATGGATAAAGCAAAATTTGCCAAGTACTAAGGTGAGCCTCATGTCACAGTATGTGCCATATGGTAAAGCTTGTGACCACAAAGAAATAAATCGATGCATCACGAAACGCGAATATAATAAAGTCCTAAGTGCTTATTTTGATTTGGGTCTTGACGGCTTTATTCAAGATCTGTCGAGTGCAAAAACTGTGTACATACCAAAATGGGATTATTAAATTTTCTTTTGTAATTTGACATATTCATCCAAGATATTGAAGTATGAGTATTTTACCATACTTGTATAGGGAGTTTCTGATGACGAAAATTGCTCCAAACTTTCAAGAATTTCCTCGACATTTTCAAGGCTTAATTTGACCTCCAAAATGCTTGCTGTAAGTTTAGAATTTAGTAATGCATTAAAATTAGATTGAATTTTGCTGAAATTGCTTGTGATATCACTAAGACTTACTTTCGCTTGTATTTCTGTTAAAAGATTGGTGTCAATACTCACTGATAAATCATACAGTTGTTTATACAAATTCTTATAGCACTGCAGGCTTTGTTCCAGTGCTGTTTTTTCTTGACCTGTAACTGTTGAGGAAATGGCAAGTGCATCAAATTTCAACTCAATTACTTCACACGTGGTGCCACCAGTTTGAAGATTTTCTTTTACCTTTGTTGCGTCAGAGTTATTTTCATAACAAGATGCAAGCACATAGAATTTATCCTCTCCTTGCCAAATGAAGCCAGCTCCACCATGTCGTCTTGCTAGTACAGCATTTTCTTTTGCCAGTGCCTCGGTTTCGGTGCTGTACAAACTTATAGCATACAGAGTAAATGAGTTTTGTTTAATTTCGCTATCTTTGATGTTGCTCATGCCACTTGTGGTTATCAAACTGGAGAATAACTCTGCAAAGCTTATGCAGAGCATTATGCAAAAAATGCTTACAAAAATTACAAATAATTTGTTTGATGAACGGGACTTATTTTTTGTCATAAAAAATTGAACTCCTGTTTTTTGTGATTTAACATATGTTTAGTCTTATTTTATTTTTATGTCAAAAATAGACAACATATGATTTATTTATTCATAAATAAAATTGCTTATTAATTTTTGGCAAAATAAAATATTAAAAAGAGGAGTATCTTATGAATTTAAAACCGTTATATGACAGAGTGGTAATATTACCACAGAAAGCGCAGGAGAGCACCGTTCATGGCTTTATTTTACCAAGTGACGGCGATGAAAAGGTTTGCATTGGCAAGGTCATAAGCATGGGCGAGGGGCAAACATTTGATGGCAAAAAAGTGGACATGATGGTAAAAGTAGGAGACAATGTACTATATTCAAAGTTTGCAGGTGTGTCATATAAAAATGAAAACCAAAATTATTTAATAATACGCCAGGCAGATATACTGGCAGTGATAGAAGGAGAGTAATATGGCAAAAAAGATATTATTTGGTGACACGGCAAGGCAAAAACTTCAAATGGGAGTTGACAAACTATGCGATACAGTGAAGATAACACTAGGGCCTAAAGGCAGAAATGTTGTACTTTCAAGGCAATATTCAACACCACTTATTACGAATGATGGAGTAACTATTGCAAAAGAGATAGAACTTGAAGAAGAATTTGAAAACATGGGTGCATCACTCATAAAAGAAGTAAGCACAAAGACAAATGATGTCGCTGGAGACGGAACAACCACAGCTTGTGTCTTGGCACAAGGAATTGTAAGTGAAGGCATAAAAAACTTCACTGCAGGGGCCAATCCAATTGCACTGAAAAGTGGAATTAAAAAAGCCACAGACTTTGTTGTGGAGAAACTTGAAAAAATGTCTAGGCAAGTTAAATCTGATGAAAATATAGCTCAAATTGCATCTATTTCCGCTGGTGATGAAGGTGTAGGGAAACTTATTTGTGATGCCATTAAAAAAGTCGGTGAAAATGGAGTTGTAACAGTTGAAGAGGGCGAAGGAGTGGAGACTCAACTTTCAGTTGTTGAAGGAATGCAGTTTGACAGAGGCTACCTTTCACCATATATGTGCACAGATATGGAAAAAATGGAAGCCAACTTAGAACATCCATATGTGCTTGTTACCGACAAAAAGATTTCATCAATCAACGACATTTTGCCATTACTTGAAAAATTGGTGCAAACAGGCGAGAAACTGTTTATCATTTGTGACGATATTGAAAGTGAGATACTAGCAACACTTGTAGTCAACAAACTTCGTGGAGTATTTCACACCGTGGTTGTCAAAGCACCTCACTATGGTGAGCAAAGAAAAGATGTGTTGCAGGATATCTGTACACTTTGTGGAGCAACTTTGATAACAAGCGATATAGGAATGGAACTAAGCAAGGTGCAAGTGGAACAACTGGGCAGGGCAAAAAGTGTCAAAGTGACCAAAGATAACTTTACAATAATCGCTCTAGAGCAAAATAGTGATGAGATTTCAAAACGAATCGAAATACTAAAAACCATGCGTGACAACAGCACAAATGAATACGATAAAGAAAAACTCCAAAAAAGACTTGCAAAACTGAGTGGTGGTGTGGCAGTAATCAAGGTTGGAAGCATGACAGAAGTTGAGATGAAAGAAAAGAAACTCAGAATAGAAGATGCTCTTTCTGCAACCAAGGCAGGTATGCGTGAAGGCATAGTCGCTGGTGGTGGAACGGCGCTCATCAAGTGCAGTGGTGACCTTCAAAAGTTCATAGAGACATTATCCGGAGACGAAAAGACAGGTGCGCAAATAATTTATAATATTTTAAGTTTGCCATTAAAACAGATTATTAAAAATTGCGGCAAAGACTATGGCGTGATTTTAAATCAGGTGGAAACACAAGGTGATGAGATTGGATATGATGCAGCAAATGATAAAATTGTAAATATGTTTGACAACGGAATAATTGACCCTCTCCTTGTAACCAAAACTGCACTAAAAAGTGCGAGTAGTGTTGCAGGCACACTGCTTACCACTGAAGCATTGGTGACAGAAGAAAATAAAAAAGTTGATTAAAATTTTTAGTTCTGATATCATATAATCATGAAAATAACCAAAGCCGAATATTTAACCAGTATTACTTCAATAAAAAATATGATAGATAGTGGAGTTGAATTCGCTTTTGTTGGCAGGAGCAATGTTGGCAAAAGTAGTTTTATAAATTCACTCATTTCAAAAAAACTGGCGAGGACGTCTTCAACGCCTGGTCGAACCAGAATGATCAATTATTTTTTGATAAATGATAGTTTTCGTTTTGTCGACTTGCCGGGATATGGCTATCACAGTGCAGGGAAGAAAAATGAAAAGATGTGGGCAACACTGATTGAAGATTATTTAAATAATTCAAAAACTTTAAGACGTGTTTTTTTGCTTGTCGACATACGACACAAACCAAGCCTGCTTGACAAACAGATGCTTGCATATCTTACTTACAGTGCAAAACCTTTTACAATAGTAGCCACCAAAGCAGATAAAGTTGCCAAATCCAAAATTAATAATTATCTTAAAATCATCGCTCAGGAATTTTTGATAACACCATCGTCAATTATACCATATTCCACAGAGTTGGGCATGGGCAAGGACATGATATTAGATATAATAGAAAAAAGCATGTAACTACATGCTTTTTTCATTATCCTTTCTTTCAAAATAAAAATTATCAACTTGATTTATTTCCATATTTTGTGGTTTTGAAGTGGTTGCTATCATACCATCATAACAATATTGAATTTTTTCTATATCTTCTTGTGTATATGACTGTTGAGTGTCGCTTTGAGTTGCGTAATACATTATGCTACGTTGCTTGTCGTTTTCATCGTATAGATCCTTAAATCCAAGAGTGTGCATGAGTTCATGCTTAGTTATTGTGGTGAGAAGTGACTTGGTTTCTTCTTTGTCCCAATATGCATCTGACCACTGACTTTCAATTTCTATTTCAATAGGGTAGATAATTTCTGCAGTGAATTTATTATATCTAAGCTTCGCAACACCACCAGCACCTTCTTGTTCTTCTATATCATCAACAAGAGAAATGGAAATATAATTTAGTCCGTTATCATTGTCATAATCATCCATGCCGTCATATAGGGTATAATTGATGTTTTTACTGATCTCATCAAGTGCATTCACAGCTTGGACTACTTGCTCTTTTTGTTTTACGTTCATGTCATTTAATACTACAGCTATAGGCTCATTTCCAATTGGAAGCCTTACAACATTCCCATTCACTTGATAAAAGTCATCTTTGTATTTTTCGAAATTTGAATTATCAACAGGTCTAGTTAAAATCGCCGTTCCCAATTTGTTTACGAGATACCCAAGGGCACCCATAGATCCTAAAACCATCGCACCACCTGCGGCCAACTTCAAAATGAATTTTTTGTTCTCTTTGTTTTTTAATCCACTAAGTTGTTGTTTTCTTGAATATACAACTGCTGAGTCATCACTCTCTTTGTTTTTTAGTAGATCAAATGATTTTGTCACATCAAAATCGTAATCTTGTTCTTGTTTTTTCTTCATATAATTCTTCCTTTTGTTTATAACTCTCTACCGTCGTCCTCTTTGACTTCATTGTTTGGCAAATTGGCGACAACTTTGTATTTAATATGATTTGGGTGTGTTGTAGTGGCAATTTTTTGTCCGTCATAGCAATATTGAATTTTTTCTATATCCTCATTGGTGTATGTTTTAGCAGAGTCACTTCTTAAGGCATAATACATGATGCTACGAGATTTATCCTCTTCTTCATACAAATCACAAAATCCCAAAGTGTGCATAAGTTCGTGTTGAGTTATTGTTGTGAGGATGGATTGTGTAAAGTTTTCATCCCAGTATCCATCGGCATAGTGCTCATCCAAATAAATTGATATTGGATATTTTATTTCAGCCGTTTTTTCATCATAGTTGTATATTGTGACACCAGCAGCAGAGGGGTTAACCCCATAATCTTCTATATCTTCTACCAAGCTTATTCGTATATAGTCCAAACCAAAATCTTTGTCATAATCGCTAGAATCAAATATTGTGTAATTTATGTTTGTACTAATATTGTCCAGCGAATTAATACCATCTACGACATATTGTTTTGCCTCGTCTTCAAGGTTGTCCAAAATAACTGGGATAGGGTTTTCGTCTAATGGAAGTCTCAAAATGTCTCCGTTTCTGGTTACATTGAAATCATCATGATATTTTAAAAATGATGAATTGTCAACGGTGGATATATTTTCATTATTGTCCATTGAGACAGCAATCATTGAACCAAGAACACCTGCTGGGAGCCCTATTGCCAGCATAAGTTTATAAGTTGTTTCAAATTTTCTCATAACAATACTCCTTCTTATCTTAGGTGCCACTAAAATATTGATGTGTAAATAGTATAATACGCAAATGCCGAAAAGTCAATAGCGAAAGTATTATATAAGAATATAGTATATATATCAAAAAAATAATAATTTTTTTAAAAAAGTAGTTGACAATGAAAGAGTGGTGTGCTAATATCAAGATGTTATCTGCCCAAGAGAAGGGGTAGAAGGACCATG
>ERZ1643251.906-NODE-906-length-36969-cov-22.673105_pt1 | contig 36969 bp, 23 predicted proteins | sample MGYA00579261_ERZ1643251 | MGnify/ENA primary metagenome ERZ1643251 (study PRJEB29033, sample SAMEA4952267) | chicken gut metagenome | biome: Broiler Chicken; feature: Gastrointestinal Tract; material: Caecum | place: Ireland | collected 2018 | study: Broiler... | reverse complement strand
GGAGAAAGGACTATTTCGAGCGCGCAGGCGAAGCGGTCGCCTTTATGGCGAAAAAACCCGTCTCCTATGATGAAACGGGCAAAATGCTTTCGGGTTGTATCGTCCGCCATCTGGTACTCCCCATGTGCACCTCGGACTCTTTGAAAGTGCTTGACTTTCTGAAAAGCGTGCTTCCCGGGGATGTGCCCCTCTCCCTCATGCGGCAATATACGCCGATGGGCGAGATCGAGGGCTTCCCCGAACTTGCCCGCCCCATCACCGCGCGCGAATATCGGCGCGTGGTCGACTATGCGGAAGCGCTCGGCTTTGAGACCGTCTTCACGCAGGAAAAAGAGAGCGCCGAGAAGGCGTTCATCCCTTCGTGGGACTTCTGACGGCGGCGGGGCCGGTGCTGTTCAGCGGCTGCGGAGCAGCCGCGCTTTGAGGACAAAAATGCGTCTGACCCATTTGGCACACTCTTTCGGGGATGCGCTTCTGAGGCGTTCTTCCGCATCCCGCACGGCGGCAAGCAATTTTGCTTCTTTCATCTTACCAGCATCTCTCATACGGAGAAAAGTATGCTTATCTCTTTTGAAAATGTCTCCTTTGCCTATCGCGACGTCCCCATCTTGCAGGATGTCTCGTTTTCGCTGCATGAAAACGAGAGCGTCGGCTTTATCGGCGGCAACGGCGAAGGCAAGACCACTCTGTTAAGGCTGCTTCTTGGCGAACTCACGCCCGATGAGGGCAATATCTTCCGCAAGAACAACCTCAAGATCGGTTATCTTCCTCAAAACGGCGGGCTGGAATCGGAAGGCACCGTCTTTTCTGCGATGAGCGAAGTGTTTGAAGAAGACCGCCGTCTTATCTCCCGCCTCGAACAGGCGCAGGCTGCCTTTTCCCGCGCCGATGAGAAGGAGCGCATTTCGCTTGCTTCCGAGCTCGAAAGTCTGCAACGCCGCATCGACGCGCGCGACAGCTATCATGTCGAGGTGCGCATCCGCACCGTCCTCAACGGTATGGGATTTGAGGAGATGTACGATCAGGTCGTCTCCACGATGTCGGGCGGGGAAAAGACGCGCTTAAAACTTTGCCGTCTGCTTTTGGAAGAGCCCGAGCTTCTCATCCTCGACGAGCCGACCAACCACCTCGACATCAAGACGCTCTTTTGGCTCGAAGATTATCTCACTTCTTATCGCGGGGCGATGCTCATCGTCTCCCACGACCGTTACTTTCTCGACCGCCTCACTTCGCGCACGTTGGAGTTGGAGCGCGGAAAGGTGCTCTCCTTCAAGGGCAATTACAGCAAGTATAAAGTACTGAAGGAAGAGCTCCTGAAACAGCAATGGCGCGAATACGAAAAACAGCAGGAGGAGATCGCCAAGCTTCAGGACTATATCGACCGCAATCTCGTGCGCGCCACCACGGCAAAGAGCGCACTTTCGCGCGTCAATCAATTGGAGCGCATGGAAAAGCTGGAAAAGCCCGTGCCTCCCCCAAAGCCGCCGCGCTTCGTCTTCGAGTACGACACGCAGCCCTATGAGCGCGTCGTGGAAGCGCATCATTTCGATCTAAGCATCGACGGAAAACTTCTCATCAAAGATGCAGACTTTACCCTCTTGCGCGGGGAGAAATGCGCGCTCACCGGCGAAAACGGTACGGGCAAGACGACGCTTTTGAAGTATCTTCTTCATGAGAGTGACAAAGTGCAGCACGCCAAGTTTGTCCGCATCGGCTATTACGATCAGGAGAACGCCGACCTTGATCCAGAGGACCGCGTGCTTGACGCCTTCTGGGGCAAGAACAGCCTCATGACGCAGACGGATGCACGCAAGCTGCTCGCACAGGCGGGCATTGAGGCGGAGGATGTGAATAAAAAGGTCAAAGAACTTTCGGGCGGACTTCGCGCAAAGTTGGAACTCGCCCTTCTCGAAAGCCGCCGCGGCAACGTCCTTTTTCTGGATGAGCCGACCAACCACCTCGATCTCCCTGCCCGCGAAGCGCTCGAAGAAGCTTTGAAACGCTTTGACGGGACCGTCCTCTTTGTTTCCCATGATCGCCGCTTCATCGAGGCGATCGCAAACAAGATCGCGCTCATTGAGGATAACGCGCTCACTCTCTATTCGGGGAGCTATCGTGAATTTTTGGACGGACGCAGCGCGGAGAAAAAACCTGCCCTTCTCAAAGAGAAAGTCGAGAAAGAAAAAACGCCCGTGCAGGGATACCGCTCCAAAGAAGATAGGGCGCGCGATGCAAAGCGCAAACAGCGCACAAAGGAGATCGAAGAGCGTCTTGAAGCGTTGGAGGCGGAAGAAGTCGCCCTCAACGAAGAACTTGCCGCCCGCGCAGCCGACTATACGGCGGTCAAAGAGATCACCGAAAAGTTGGAGGCGCTGCGTTCGGAGTCGGATGCGCTCTATGAAGAATACGAAACGCTCATTTGATTGGCAAAATCAGATAGTACTATGTCACGCATAGTACTATGCAAAATGGCTAAAAATGCAATTTCGATATAAAAAATCAAGGGCTGCGGATACGTCGCAGCCCTTGATTGTTATAAAATTTAGTCTTCCGTTGTTTCCATCGAGGCAAGACCGTAAGTGATCTGAAGAAGCACGGGATCCATCTGCGTGGGCGCAAGCTGAATGAGCTTGGTATCGTCTTCGATGACCGCCATACCCATGCTCCACCCCGCCTGATGGATGCGGGAGTCGTAGGAAACGAGCATCGGGACCTGCGCCCAAGGGCCTTCGCCGAGGTTGTAGTTGACGAGGAAGTTCCCGGGGTCTCTAAGCCCGAGCCAGCCGCTGTCGCGCTTGCCGCTCAAAATGATGGTGCCGTTCGGTCCGCCGTTCTTTGTCCACAGGCAGTAGGGCATGCTTCCGACGAACTTTCCTTCCTTCGTTTCGGGACGGGTCCCCCACGAAGCAGGATCGCCGAAGTCCATGCCGTCGTCGCTCATCTTGAAGTGGACATCGCAGTCGGGCTCGCCGATGATCTCATAGCACATGAAGTATTTGCCGTTGGGAAGCTGCGTGACGATCGCCATGCCGGGGCGGTGCACGCCGTCCGGAATGGAGACAACGAGCTTCTCTTCCCCCCAGGTCTTGCCGCCGTCCTTCGAGCTGATGACGGCAAGCGTCTGATTGAGCCGCCTGTCGGTATGCGGGCGCTCGTCCGTAAAGACGATGGTGATGTCCCCTTCCTTGTTGAGGTAGATGAAGGGCTCCCAAACGGGGCCGAGCTCGTCAAAATTCTGCTCAATGGGAGGACCGCCTACCGCGTAGCTCGAGCGGTATTCCCACGTCCTGCCGTGGTCGCGGCTGATATAGAGCTGAAGTTCGGTCGCGTGGAAGTCGAGCGGCACGGAGTTGCCCGAAAAGAGCAGCGTGCCTGCGGGAAGATCGCCGCACTGCTTGGGAAGCTCGAAGAGGACGGGTTGGAAGCGGATGCCCCAGCCGTTTTTGGTATCTGCCATATCGGAGCGGTGCGACCATGTTTTTCCGCCGTCCGTGCTCTCATAGATGGGCGAGACGGGCGGTTCTTTGAGCGTGGAGTGATCGAACGTTGCAAGCAGCGTTCCGTTCTCCTCCCCTGCATGGTGCAGTTCAATGACGCGCGGATAGAGCACGCCGCCGCCGGGATAGACTTCCTCTTTTTTGGGAGCCATCACAACGCCGAAGAACTCTTTGTTGAGTTTTAATGCCATAGTTTTCCCCCTATTGTTTTTAATAAACCTATTATAGCAAACCGTGGGGCGAAAATCAATACCCTTCGGTAAAATTCCCTTGATTTATTTTTCATTTAAAAGAAAGAGCTCCGAACATAATGTTCGGAGCTCGTTTGGAGCTACTGGCCGGACTTGAACCGGCGACCTGCTGATTACGAATCAGCTGCTCTACCGACTGAGCCACAGTAGCATGCCGCGCTTCACAACGCTCATCTATTATACGAAAACCACGCGCAAAATGCAAGCGTTTTTCGCCGTGAATTTATACTTTTTTTCCGCGCGGCACGAATAGTTTTACGTTGCCCCGTTCCGCCGTCACCTCGATGTTCCCCTTCATGCCTTCTTCGCCGTCAAAGTCCCAGGTAACGTCTTGTTCCGTCTCGATCGAGATGTGTTTTCCGCTCATCACCGCAATGTCCTTTTTCTTTATCCTGCATCCGAAGAGGAAGAGAGAAGCGAGCGAAAAGTATTTCGTGAGTTTCTGAAAGAGGTTGGGCTTTGTCGCCTGGCGGATGACGACGACTTCGAGCTTGCCGTCCTTCATGCTCGCATTGCGGTTGATGGGCCAGCCCGCGACAGAGCGCCCGTTGAGCACGAATACGAGCACGGCGGAAGTTATCATTTCCTTTCCGTCGCAGACGATCTTCAAAGGAAAGACGCGGAAATCAAGCTCGTGCAGGATGGCTTCCACGGCATATGCCGCCGCCCCCATCGCGCGCTTCAAGGGCTGAGGAGTAGTATAAGTGACGCTCGTGAGAGCCCCCGCCGCGACGATATACATGGCGTGCCGCTCCCCCACCCTCATGCAGTCGAGCTTTTCCGCTCTCCCTTCGAGGATGACGCCGAGCGCCCCTTTGACGCTCCTCGGAATGCCGAGTGAGCGCGCGACGTCGTTGACCGTACCCGTCGGCAGATAGCCGAGCGGCGTCTCGCTTCCCTCTGCCGCCTGCAAAACGTCGTTGAACGTGCCGTCTCCGCCCGAGAAAATGACGGCGTCGTATACGGAAAGCCCCGCCTTCACGCGTGCGGTCAGCTCTTCGGCGCTCGACGTCTTTACGGCATCCACCTGCGAATAGACGCTTTTCAAGCGCCTTTTGATGTAGGGCAGCTTTTTCCCGGCTTTGCCGCGTCCGCTCCCTTCGTGATAGAGAAAAAGACAGCGCATTTTAGCGTCTCCTGCGCAGGATATCGCCCTCGTGCAGCGCATAAGGGCAGTCAAAAGAGACGATCTCCTGCACGCGTTTGGCGTCCGTACAGGGGGCGCCCGCGCTGTCCTTCATATGGGTGACGACGACTTCTTTTCCGAACGCATCCGAAGGAGACAAGATCTCAAGGACGTCGCCTTCATAGAAGCGCGTGCGCATTTCGGCATATACGCGGCTGCAGCGTCCTGTGCCATCTTCGGAGCCGTTTCCGGAGCCATCATAGCCCCTGACGACGGCGATGAACTCGCACGTTCCCTTGGTCTGGGAATTGTCGTATGAGACCGTCTTATCGTTCTTACCCAGCATATAGGCGGTCGTGTAGTCGCGGTGGGCGGCACAGGAGAGTTCTTCTTTCAGTAATGGAAGATCGCCCCCGTCCAGGATGCGGCGGTAGGCATTGACGACGGTCGCCAAGTAATATTCGCTCTTCATGCGCCCCTCGATCTTGAAGGAACACACGCCCGCTGTTTCAAGCTCGCTCAAATGCGCGCTCATGTTGAGATCCTTGCTGTTGAGAAAGTACGTCCCCTTTTCGTCCTCCTGTACTTCCGTCCAGCCGTCGTTTTTGCACTCCTGCGTCCGTATCTCATAGCGATAGCGGCACGCCTGCACGCACGCCCCGCGGTTGGAGGAACGGCCGTCGAGATAGTCGGAAAGCAAACATCTGCCGCTGTAAGAGATGCACATCGCTCCGTGCACGAAGGCTTCGAGTTCGAGGTCGGGGTTTTCTTCATGGATGTTTGCGATCTCTTCTAAGGAGAGTTCGCGCGCAAGCACCACGCGGCTCGCGCCGAGTTCCTTCCACATGGCAGCCGACTGACTGTTCGTCGTATTTGCCTGCGTGGAGATATGGATGGGAAGAGAGGGCGCCGCCTTTCTGCACGCGCGGAAGACGCCGAGGTCGGAGACGAGCACGGCGTCCGCCCCGAGGCGCTCCAACGTGCGGAAGTAATCGGGAAGCTGTGCAAAGTCCGCGTTGCGGGCGAAGATATTGACGGCGACATACACCTTTTTGCCGCGCGCGTGGGCGAAAGCGATGCCCTCCGCAAGTTCTTCGTCGGTGAAATTATCGGCAAAGGTGCGCAGGGAAAAGCTCTTGCCGCCCACATAGACGGCGTCCGCCCCGTAGTAGAATGCAAGTTTTAATTTGTTGAGGTTGCCCGCGGGGGCAAGCAGTTCGCATCTTGTCATTTCAGTCCTCCCGATGGGTCGAAATATACTCTTTAACGATCTCGGCAAGCTCGTCTGGCTCCTTTTCGTCCGTCATCAGTTTGAGGCCGCCGAAATCGGCTTTGTAATCGGGCAGATAGGAAAGCGCACGGGTTAAGCCCTCCTGCGTGCGGAGCCCCGCTGCGATGTCCTTTGCAAAGCGCTTTACAAGCACCTCTTCCGAGGCGGTCAAGGTCACGAACAGGCACTTCCCCCGTTCCGTCATCTTGGAAAGAACGGCGTCGCGGATTTCACGTTTGTTCATCACCCAGGAAAAGAGCACGAGGTCGACGTCGGGACTTTTCAGATAGCCGTCGAGAAGATAGGCGATATTACTAAGGACGAGCGCTTTGCTCTCGTTTGTGACGCGGAAGGGATGCACCCGATAGCACCAGTCTCCGTCGAGATAGGCGCAGCGATCGAACTTCTGCTGTAAAAGGGTCGCGACGGTGCTTTTTCCCACGCCCATCGGCCCGTTGAGAAAGACAAGCGGCTTCATGTTTTTTTCACACTCACGGCGAGGCCTTCGCCGATGGGCAGTACCTCCGTTTCAAAGTCGGGGTCGCTTTTCAATAGTTCAAGGTATTCTCTTATATGCTCCACGAGCATTTTTCGCTTGTGCGGCAAGGGAACGGAGCCGTCCACCCAGCCGAAGAGCAGCACGTCGTCCGAAAGCAGCACGCCGCCTTTCTTCAAAAGCCGCTTGCAGTCAGAAAAATAGCGGCGGTACTGCACCTTGGGTCCGTCGAGGAAGATGAGATCGTACTCCCCTTCCAGAAGAGGCAATATCTCCCCCGCATCCCCTTCGTGGAGCACGGCGCGCGCCTCAACGCCGAAACGTCGGAAATTTTCGCGCGCTTTTTCTGCCCGCTCCGCGTCGCGTTCGATGGCGGTGAGTCGGGCTTTGGGCTCCGTCAAAAGCATCGCGCAGGAGGTGAGCCCTTCCGCCGCTCCGATCTCAAGGATGCGTTCGGGCGCCCTCTCACGCACAGCGGAAAGGAGATAAGAAAGCGTTTCGTCGGGCGCGGTGGGATCGCGCCCCTTTTTTGCCTCCTCGCGGAGGGCGTAAAGCTCTGAAAAGCGTTCGTCCATAGGAAATAGCAAGAGACCGCGGCGTGCGCGGTCTTTTTTCTTACAGCTCCTGCACGATGGGAAGGATCATGGGAGACTGCTTGGTCTTCTTGAAGAGATGGTTCTTGACGGCGCGCTTCAAAGCCGCCGCAATGTCGGAAGGCGCTGTCTGCGCGTTGACGCTGTCGAGCGTCTTTTCGACGATGTTTTTAAGCTCCCGCATGGCGTTCTGCTCGTCCTGGAAGACGATGCCGCGGCATTCGACGTCCGCATCGCCCAGAACAACGCCGTTCGAGAGCACGACGGAGACGACCACGAGCCCTTCTTCTGACATTCTGAGGCGGTCTTTGAGCACTTCGCTCTTGCCGTAGTCTTCAAAGCCCTCGCCGTCGATGAGGCGCGCGCCCGCAGGGAAGCTCTCCCCTTGGCGCAGGCTATCGTCCGTCACTTCGACGCAGTTGCCGATATCGGGGATGAAGATGCGCGAAGAATTCATGCCGAGCTCTTCCGCAAGCAGGGCGTGCCGCTTTAAGTGGCGGTACTCGCCGTGCACGGGGATAAAGAACTTGGGATTTAAGAGCGTGTGCAGGATCTTGTGCTCTTCCTGGCAGGCGTGACCCGAGACGTGGATCTTTTCAAGGCTCTCATACACGACTTTGGCGCCCTTTTTGTAGAGGTTGTTGATGACGCTGTAGATCATGCGCTCGTTGCCGGGGATGGGGCTTGCCGAGATGATGATCGTATCGTTGGAACCGATGGTCACCTTGTTGAATTCGCCCGCCGCCATACGCGTGAGCGCGCTCATGGGCTCGCCCTGCGAACCGGTGGAGATGATGACGATCTCGCGGTCGAAATAATTTTTGGTCTTTTCGACGTCGACGATGACGCCTTCGGGGATGGTCATTTCCCCGATCTTGAGGGCAGCTTCGACGACGTTGAACATACTGCGCCCCGAGAACGCCACCTTGCGGCGGAACTTGACGGCAATGTCGATGATCTGCTGCAAACGGTGAACGTTGGAAGCGAACGTTGCGATGATGATGCGGCGGTCGGCGTTCTCCGCAAAGAGATGCTCGAGCGTCGTCCCCACCACCTTTTCGCTCATCGTGTAGCCGGGGCGTTCGATGTTGGTCGACTCCCCAAGATAGAGGAGCACGCCCTTCTTGCCGTACTCTGCGATCTCCGCAAGGTCGATGGGCTTGCCCGCAACGGGCGTTAAGTCGATCTTGAAGTCGCCGCTGTGGAAGATGATGCCGTAGGGGGTCTCCACGGCGAGCGCCATTGCCCCCGCGATGGAGTGATTGACGTTGACGAAGTTGACGGTGAAGCACCCCGCCTTGATGCGGTCGTGGGGCGCGACGGTCTGTTCGATGACGTTGTTTAAGCGGTGTTCGCGGAGCTTGTTGTCGACGAGCGCCAGCGTGAGCTTGGAGCCGTACACGGGCGTCGAGGGATCGAGCTCCTTCATAAGATATGGCACGCCGCCGATGTGATCCTCATGCCCGTGCGTGAGGAAGACGCCGCGGATCTTGTTCTTGTTCTGAACGAGATAGGTGATGTCGGGGAAGACGAGGTCGATGCCCGGCATCTCTTCGGTCGGGAAGATGATGCCCGCGTCGATGACGATGATGTCGTTCCCGTACTCGATGGCGGTCATGTTCTTGCCGATCTCGCCGACGCCGCCGAAGAAGAGCACTTTGATGGGTCTCTTTTTTCTCCCGCGCTGGCCCTTCTCTTTCTGAGGCGCCCTCTCTTTTGCGTTCTGTTTGGGAGCGGGAACAGCCTGCGCCTTTTCGCCGCGCTTTTTGGGCTGCTGTGCAGGCTTTTGCTCTTTTGCGGGCTGTTTCCCCTCTTCCTTATTTTCGGGGAGCTTGGTCCCCTTGCCCTTTGCGCGGGAGCGGCGTTTGGGCTTGAGCCCCGCTTCTTCCATCGCCTCTTTGCCGAAGAGTTTCGCCTCCTGCTTTTCTTCGCTCTTTGCGGCGGCTCCCGCATTCTTCTTTGCCTGTTCGCGGTTATACGCCTCGATGCCGTTCAAGATGGCAAGCTCGATGGCGCTCCGCCCTTCCTGTTTCTTGTCTTTCTCCAAAAATGGCTCCTTTGCCCTCGGGCACAACAAAGAAGAGAGAAAAGAGTTTTCCTTTCCCTGTTTTGTGCCCGCATGGACGAATTTATCTTGTTTTTTATCTTTTCACGCTCGGCGTGAAGCATTCCGAAGAACCGGTATGCAAGGCGCATACCTTTCTCTATTTTACACGAAAACCGCATAAAAGTAAATATCTTTTTCCTACATTTTTACGCGGAATTTGCAATTTTGCCCATATTTTGTGGCATTGGTCAGGAACGTCAAAAAAATGTCGTCAAATGCTTGCCAAACACGGCGAGAAGGTCTATAATAGATTTTAGTAACTTATACGCGGGAAATCCCTGTTTTATACGGTTTCCGCGAATAATTTTATATTCCAGGGAGGTCATTATGAGAGCTTATAACTTTTCCGCAGGCCCTTCCGCACTGCCTCTTGAAGTGCTTGAGGAAGCGCAGAAGGAGTTTTTGGATTTTGCGGGCACCGGGATGTCCGTCACGGAGATCTCGCACCGAAACAAGAAGTTCGAAGAGATCGTCAACGAAGGGAGCGCGCTTTTGCGCGAGCTTTTGAATATCCCCGACGACTATGCGGTCATCTTCGTGCAGGGCGGCGCGAGCCAGCAGTTTGCTGCCGTTCCCCTCAACCTCATGCACAAGGGGAAGGCAGACTATGTCGTCACGGGAAATTTCGCGAAGAAAGCCTTCCAGGAGGGCAAAATTTACGGGGACGCCGCATGCGTCGCTTCTTCCGAGGATAAGACGTACACCTATATCCCCGACGTGAAGAACATCCCCTTCCGCGATGATACCGACTATGTGCATATCTGCGCAAACAACACCATCTTCGGCACGCGCTATGTGGAGTTCCCCGAAACGAAGGCGCCTCTCGTCGCCGATATGTCTTCCGATATCCTCTCCCGTGAGATCGACGTCAAAAAGTTCGGCGTTATCTATGCGGGCGCGCAGAAGAACCTTGCTCCCGCGGGCGTGACGCTCGTCATTGCAAAGCGCGATCTCATCCAAGATCCCCTTCCCATCTGTCCCACCATGCTCAAATGGAAGGTGCAGGACGAGAACAACAGCCTCTACAACACCCCTCCCTGCTTTTCCATCTACATGGCGACGCTCGTGCTTCGCCGCCTGAAAAAGCTCGGCGGCATCAAAGCCATCAACGAAGTCAACGAATATAAGGCGGGGCTTTTATACGACTTCATCGACAACTCCTCCTTCTATTCCAACCATGTGGAGAAGAAGTACCGTTCCATCATGAACGTGCCCTTCGTTACTCCCGACAAAGACCTCGACGCCGCCTTCATCAAGGGCGCTTCGGAGCACGGGCTCGTCTCGCTCAAGGGACACAGGCTGGTGGGCGGCATGCGCGCCTCCATCTACAACGCGATGCCCGTCGAAGGCGTCAAGGCGCTCATCGAGTACATGAAGCAGTTCGAGGAGGAAAACAAATGAAGATCTTAAAGCTCAATTCCATCAGCTCCGTTGCCGATGAAAGCTTCCGCGGCTATGAGTATTCCGACAGCGTCGAAAACCCCGAAGGCATCATTCTCCGCTCCTTCGCGATGCACGACTATCCCCTCGGCGAAGACCTTCTCGCCGTGGCGCGCGCGGGCGCGGGCGTCAACAACATCCCCATTGAGAAGTGCACCGAACAGGGCATCGTCGTCTTCAATACGCCGGGCGCCAACGCCAACGCGGTGAAGGAGCTCGTCCTCTGCGAGCTCTTCCTCGGCGGCAGAAAGGTCGTCGACGGCGCCAATTGGGTGCAGTCGCTCAAAGGCCAGGAGGGCGTTGGGAAGCTCGTCGAGAAGGGAAAAGGCAAGTTTGCGGGGCAGGAAGTGCTCGGGAAGACGCTGGGCGTCATCGGCCTCGGCGCGATCGGCGCGATGGTCGCCAATGCCGCGATCGACCTCGGCATGTCCGTCATGGGCTACGATCCCTATATCTCCGTCAAAAACGCATGGCTCATCAATAACCGCGTCAAGTTCACTTCGGAGCTTTCCGCGATCTTTGCAAACTGCGACTACATCACGCTGCACGTTCCCCTCACGCCCGCGACGAAGGGCATGATCGGCAAGGATTCGATCGCTGCCTGCAAGGACGGCGTCGTCATCATCAACAACGCGCGCGGCGATCTTGTCGATTCGGACGCCATGATCGAAGCCGTTGCAAGCGGCAAGGTCTCCCGCTACATCACCGACTTCCCCGATGAGAAGCTTTTGGGCTGCGAGAACATCCTCTGCGTGCCCCACCTCGGCGCCAGCACGCCCGAAGCGGAGGACAACTGCGCCTATATGGCAGCCAAGCAGCTCACCGATTATCTCGAAAACGGCAATATCACCAACAGCGTCAACTATCCCGCCGTCTCCATGCCGAGAACGAGCGTCTCCCGCGTGTGCGTGCATCATAAGAACGTCAAAGAGATCTTGTCCAAGATCCTTGCGATCGTCTCTTCCCAGGGCGTCAACATCGCCCACATGCAGGATCAGAGCCGCGGCGAGTACGCTTATCTCGTCCTCGATCTCGACGATACGTTGAGCCCCGAAGCGGTCGAGCTCATCCGCCGCGTCTCGGGCGTCATCCGCGTGAGAGTCCTGTAACGGCAGGAAAAACGCCAAACCGATCGATATGAAAAACCCGCGGATAGTCCGCGGGTTTTCGTTTACAAATAAGCACCCCTAAGCCTGTTCGGCTTTTGGAGTGCTGATTCTATTTCGGGACAAATTATTTTCCGAAGATCTCTTTGAGCTTTTCGATCTCCGCTTTGGGCGTGCGGTCTGCGGTGAGAAGGCCGTTGACTTCCTGCTGAACGTCGGTGAGCTGTGTGTAGCAAAACCCCTGGAAGCCCGCCGCGCGGATGCCGCCCGCAAGCGCGCTCAGGCGTGAGAGAAATTCCTCCCGGTCGGAGGCGCCCTCGTTGTAGCCCCATGCCATGCCCTTTTCGTCCGATTTCATGGCGATGCCGCCGAACTCCGTCAGCAGCACGGGTTGCCCTTCATACTTGCTGCCGTCCGCAAACAGAGCCCATCCCTGCGGATAGAGCCCGTCGAGCACGGCATACTTCTGCGCCATTTCCGCGCCTTTGACGTCGTAGTCGTGAATGCCCACGAAATCGGTGGGAGATACCGCTTCAAAGCCGTCGTTGGAGGAGATGAGGCGCGTTTCGTCGAGCGCTCTTGTCGCATAGTACAGCGAGCGTGCAAGATCTTGCTGCGCGTTCTGCGTTCTTATTTCCCGCGTGCCCCAGCTCTCGTTGAGCGGCACATAGGCGATGACGCTCGTGAAATTCTTCGCGTAGGAGACGATCTCCTGCCATTCCTGCGTGAGCGCTTTGACCTCTCGGTCGCAGAAGGTGTAGGCGGAGGGCATCTCGCACCAGACGAGGAAGCCCAGCTCTTCCGCATAGTAATAAAAGTAGGGATCTTCAAGCTTCTGATGTTTTCTGGCACCGTTGAAGCCCATCGCTTTGGAAAGTTCGATATCTGTCTTTAACGCCGTTGCGGAGGGCGGTGTGAGGCCGCTTTCTTCCCAATAGCCCTGATCGAGGATGAGGCGCTGATAGAGCGGGCGGTGATTGAGGCAGATCTTGCCCGAAGCGTCGATGTCGATCTTGCGCAGACCGATGCGGGTATGCGCTTCGTCCACGATCTGCCCGTTTTTGAGCAGTTTCATATCGATCTCGACGAGATGTGGACTTTCGGGCGTCCAAAGAAGATCCCCGAAGTCGAAGCCCTCGTCTGCAAGCGGGACGCAAAATCTTCCGCGCGATCCCGTCAGGAGCGTGCGCTGCCGTGCAACGGGTTGTCCGCGGAAGGAGAGGGAAAGGTCCAGTTCGTCCGCCCTGCCGCGCAGCGTCTCGACGCTGCCGTACACCGTGCAGCGGTCGATATCCGATCGCAGCGAATAGCGATCGATGCAGTCCTCGCCGAAAAACTCCAGCCAGACGCTCTGCCAGATGCCCGTATTTTGCACATAAAAGCAGGCGAACGGCCCCTCTTTCCAACTCTGTTTGCCGCGCGGTACCGCCGAATCCAACGTATCCTTGCAGCGGACGACGATGATATTTTCGCCGCTTTGCAGAAGGTCGGTCACATCTGCATGGAAGGGCGAAAAGCCTCCCCTGTGTGTGAGGGCGTGCGCCCCGTTCACCCAGACATCCGTCTCATAGTCGGCGGCGTTGAAGCAAAGGAGCGCGCGCCTTTCTTGCATTTCTTTTTCGATCTCAAAGGTGCGGCGGTACCAAACGATCTCATGCACAGCCCGATCACCGATGCCGCTTGCGGGATACTGATAGGAGAACGGCACCTCGATGCGCAGGGGAAGCGGCGTTTTGCCGCGCCACAGTCCCCTCTTCATTCCCGCATCTTCATCATCAAAGGCAAATTCCCATGTGCCGTTCAGGGGCTGCCAACTCTCCCGCCGAAACTGCGGACGGGGGTATTCGTTGCGTTTTGTCATTTTCCTAAGACCCCGTTATACTTCCTCGATATGCCAGGTCCATGCGCCGCAATCTTGCAAATGCGGCAGGCAGAGCCCCGCATCCATGAGTGCCGCGCCGCTCGCCGTTACGCCGAGTTCTTTGATGCGATAGGTCTTTTGCGCATCCAGCCCGTGCAGGAAGAGAACTCGCTCGTGGTCGCACGGATATGCGTGGAACTGCACGCCCACGAAATATGCGTGCGATTTATCCTTGCTCACCAGCATCTCGCAGAAATAATTGCTGTTGAACGGGTCGGAAAGGCGGTAAAGATCGCCCTTTAAGATGAGTTCGTCGATGCGCTTGTAATTTTCGACCTGCTTTATGACCTGCTGCTTTTCTTCCTCGGACAGTTTTGTAAGGTCGAGCTCGTATCCCGTTGCGCCGAGCGAAGCGACCGCGCCGCGCGTTGCGAAGGGCGTCGTGCGTCCCGTCTGATGGTTGGGGCAGGCGGAAACATGGCAGCTCATGCTCGACACGGGATAGAGGATGGAAGTTCCCCATTGGATCTTGGTGCGTTCGAGCGCGTCCGTGTCGTCGCTCGTCCAGCTCTGCGGGAAGTAGTAGAGCGCACCGCCGTCAAATCTGCCGCCTCCGCTTGCGCAGCCTTCAAAGAAGACATCGGGGAAGGCCTCCGTAAGCCGCTTGGCAAGATCGTAAAATCCCAAAACATAGCGGTGACAGAATTCGCCCTGTCTGTCGGGGGGCAGGTCTTTTGTAAAGTTTTCCGTCATTTCCCTGTTCTTATCCCATTTTACATAGGAAATATCGTTTTCCCGAAGGATCTTGCTCACCGCCTCGAAGATATAGTCGACGACCTCCTTCCGCGTGAAGTCGAGGATGAGCTGAGTGCGTCCGCGGCAGGGTTCAACGCCCGCCTTTGCGATCGCCCAGTCGGGATGCGCGCGGAAAAGGTCGCTGTCCTCGCTCACCATCTCGGGCTCAAACCAAAGGCCGAATTTCAGCCCCCTTTGCTTGCAGCGGTCGATGACCGCGCGAAGCCCGCCTTTGAGCTTGTTTTCGTTGACCGTCCAATCGCCGAGACCGGAGGTGTCGCTGTCGCGCTTGCCGAACCAGCCGTCGTCGAGAACGAAGGTATCGACCCCGAGTTTCGCCGCTTCGTCGATGATGGCAAACAGCTTTTCGTTGTCAAAGTCGAAGTAGGTCGCCTCCCAATTGTTGACGACGATGGGACGGCGCGCATACACATATTTGGGATCGACGACGGCGGTACGGAAGAAATCGTGGTACGCGCGCGACATCCCGCCCAATCCCTGAGCGGAATAGCACAGCGCCGCCTGCGGCGTTTCCAGCGTCTCGCCCGCGCAGAGTTTCCAGCTGAAAAACTCATCGCCGATACCGCCCTGCACGCGGGTGATGCCGTTGTGCGTCAGTTCCGCGGTCAAAGCAAAACTGCCGCTGTAAAGGAGCGCAAACCCGTAGCATTCGCCCCTCTCCTCGCCTGCGTTCTCTTCGATAAGCGCAAGGAAGGGATTCATATGATGCGAGGAATATCCGCGCGACGAGCGCAGTCGCAGGACGCCCTCCGAAAGAGGAGAGACGACGGGCGCGCGTTCCCTCCCCCATGCGCCCGTCAGGCGCAGAGCGGAGAAGACCCTTCTCGTATCAGGAAGTTCCGTGCAGAAGGAGAACGCCTTTTTGATCTGCACGGGCTCGCTTCCCACGTTTCGCACGGCGAGGCTGCGCACAAGGACGTCGGACGCATCGGAAACAGAATATTTCAGATCGATCTCCGTGTCGGAAAAGTCATCTTTCAGGGTGACAATGAGCGTTTCATCCGCCTGCCTTGCACAGGGCATCCCTTGGAGCGGAAGCGCGCCCTTTTCGATCTGATGGGAAAGATAGCGGAACCTGCTCATCCGCGCTCCGTCCGCACGTTCGATCACGACCGTCGGCTCCCGAAAATCTCCGCGCGCGAAGCTGCCGCATTCGGAGGGCATCATATCCGTCTGCATATCATAGTTCGGATCGTCCGCATGAGGGGCATAGGCTTCGCCGTGCGTTTTTACAAGGAACGCCGCGTCCGATGAGGAGAGCTTCTTGCCGTAGTAAATGTGTTGCAGCATCCCCACGCCGTTGACAGCCATCACATAGCTATAATTCTTGCCGTTGAGGAAGAAACAGGTCTTTTCCCGATCAAATTCGATCATCTTTTGCCTCACAAAATAAATTTTGATATACTCATTTGCCGTAGCTTTGCACAAGGCGGCAAAAGCGGTATCTTGCGCAAAAGCGGCTCTGACTGCATGGAGAAACTCCGTTCCCCCCTGCGCAGAGCCCGCTTCTTTTCGTGCTAAGTATACACGCCTTTTTCCTTCTTGTCAAGCCCCGTACTATAACATATTTTTCTTGGGGAAAGCGGACGTCCGTTCACGCCATATTTTCCTTATCCGTCCGCCCCGATCACTTTTGAAACAGCTCATTTGCGCGTTTGAGCATTTGGGGGAAGTCGGAAAGCTTCATCTTTTTTTCCATGTCGCGGAATTCCGCCATGAACTGCAACGTCTTGGGTTCCCCCTTCATCCAGGCGATCTCCGTGCCCGTAAAGATGCCGCCGAACACTTCGTTGAACGCCTTCGCCGCCTTCGGGTTTTCAAACACTTCCAATACCGTGCTCTCGGGCGTATAGGGTTCGCAATGAAGCTCCTCCGAATCGCGCTTAAAGGTATATTTACCGCCCGTAACGAGCACGGGCTTTTCGTCGGGTAAGACGATCTCCGCCTCCGCCCCCTCCGGGAGCTCGATGACGTATTCGATCTTTCCGTCCTTCTGTGTGTAGGACGATGCGATCTTTCCGCGCACGCTCTCGTATTCCGCCCGAAGGGAAAGAAGCCCCTTCATGGGATGCGGCGCGATCTTGATCTTCGCAAAGCCCGCTCCCCTTGTTTCTATCCCCGCGATGCGGCGGTAGACGAACTCCATCACGCTTCCGTAGGCATAGTGATTGTAGCTGTTCATGCCGTCGGGGTTGGGCGTGCCGTCCGGCATTAGAGAGTTCCAACGCTCCCAGATGGTCGTTGCGCCCATGTCTACCTCGTACAGCCACCCCGGGAATCCGTTGTTGAGAAGGACGCGCCGCGCCGTCTCCCAATATCCGTTGTCCGTGAGCGCATAGAGCAGGAAGGGCGAGCCGATGAACCCCGTCACCATGCGGCAGCCGTGCCGAAGGACGTTCTCGTTGAGCAGTGCCGCAAGTTTTGCGCGGCGTTCTTCGGGGATGATGCCGAAATACAGGGCAACTGCTTGCGCCGTGATCGTGTCGAACACGAGCCGTCCGCCTTTCGTTACATATTCATCCCGCACGCGCGCAAGGTGCTCTGCATACTTTTCGCGATAGAGCTGCTCTTTTTCCGCTTTCCCGAGAAGCGCGGCGGCATCTGCCGTAAGCTTTAACGAATGCGCATGCAGGACGTTGGTGAGGAAATAGACGTCCGTTCTGCCGATCACGCCGTTTCCTATCAGCGCCTCGCCGTCCATGGCGAGCCAATCGCCGTACTCGTGCCTGCGCGCGACGAGCCCGTTTTCCATCGTCGCCTCGCGTGCGGAAATAAACTTCTCCATCGCGGGGAAGTTCTCCGAGAGGAAGGAAAGCTCCCCATACATTTCGTAAAGAGTCCACGGCACCATCGTAACGGCGTCGCACCACATCGCATCCGTCGCACGATTTTCTTCCGCGAGACAGTCGGGCGCGACGTGCGGGATGCGCCCGTCCGCCGTCTGATCGTCCCGAAGCGTTTTCAGCCACTTCTTCATGAACGCGCGGATATCGTAGTTATACGCCGCCGTGCGGCAGAAGGCGTTGATGTCGCCCGTCCAGCCCAGGCGCTCGTCCCGCTGCGGGCAGTCTGTGGGGATGTCTACAAAGTTTCCCCTTTGCCCCCAAATAACGTTTTCATACAACCGCTGAAAGCGCGCGTTGTCCGTTTTGAGGAAGCCCGTGCGCTTCATATCGGTATGACGCACCAAGGCAGTGAAGCACTCCTTCGGAAGCTCCGCGCCTTCGACTTTCAGATAGCGGAACCCGTGGAAGGTGAACTCTGCGGAGAGCGTATGCGCGCCCTTGCAGGTGAATATATCCACAGCCCTTGCCCCGCGGAGATTTTCCGTATAGAAGTTCCCGTTCACCAAAATTTCTGCGTGATGCAAAACGAGCGTGCCGTCAAAATCCTCGGGCGTTCTCACTTCCACGACGCCCGCGAGGTTCTGACCGAAATCATACACGAGTTCGCCCTTCGGCGTGCGGATGACTTCCTTTACTGCCGCCCGCTCGATCGTGCGCACGGGCTCGCAGATCTGCGCAGCGAGCGCCTTTTTTTCGAAGGGAACGACAACGGGCGTGAGTGGATCCGGCTTCGCCGTGAGGTCGATGGTTTCACCGTCGTAGATGCCGCTTTTGCGGATAACGCTCTCCCGCGCCGTCCAGCTCTCATCCGTGGAAACGAGGAGCTTGCCGTCCGCAACGAGATCGGCGCAGACGGCGGTCTGCTTGCCGTAGGTATCCCGCTTTTTCTCCCAGGTGAGCGGACCGCGGTACCACCCCTCGCCCACCGTGAGCGTGAGGGTATTCTCTCCGTCCTTCACAAGCGCCGTAATGTCGTACTCCTGCACCTGCACTGTCTTATTATACGATGTCCAGCCGGGCGCAAGATACGCATCCCCCACCCGTACGCCGTTCACTTCCGCAAAATATACGCCCAGAGCCGTGGCACGAAGCGTGACCTTTGCCGCCCCGCTTGCTCTGAACTTCCTTTCTAAGGAAAAGACGTTTGCCTCTTCCTTCACGCCGATAAATTTTCCGTTCAGCATGGTATCCATTCCTCTTTTACTTTAAGATCAGTCTGATATTTTGATCCTTCTTCTGAACGACTTCCGCCGTTTTTCCGCAATATTCTGCCGTGATCTTCCGCTCATCGGACATTCCCGCGAATTTGCCCTGCGTCGATCCCACAACGATCTCCGCTCCCGTGTCGGAAGCGTGAGAAATGATTTTGGTGAGCGAATATTCTCCCGTCCGATACGCAAGCGAAACGCCGTCGTCTTCATACAAGACGCATTCGCCGTCGCCCTCTCCGAAGACCTTCAAGACGACTTCCTCTTCCTCGCCGTCGATCCAATTTTTCTCGCGCCGCATGGGGATCACGGCGCCGCTTCGGACAAAGACGGGCATCGATGCAAGGTCGGAAACGTCCACGCTCCTCCTGCATCCTCCCGCAAAACGTTCTCCCGTGAAGAAATCCACCCAATCGCACCCTGCGGGCAAATAGACTTCCATCCGATCGCCCTCGTGCCATACGGGACAGACAAGGATATCCGGTCCGAACATATACTGCATCGGATATTGATTGCGATTACAGCTGCCGTCTTTTTCAAACGCGACCATCAGAGGCCGCGTGACGGGGAGCCCCGTATCATAGCATTCCCTTGCCGCCGAATAGAGATAGGGCAGCAGACTGTAACGAATCTTCAAAAATTTGCGGACAATGCCCTCCTGCACCGGATCCGGGCAGTCGATGCCCAAAAGCTGCTCGGCAGAGCTGCTCTTTTCCCCTTGCTCTTCCTGTTCCTTCCCGATCGCCATACGCTCGGCAAGTTCTTCACCCGTTTCCGACTGCCACGGCTTGTGATTGTGAGAACGGGCGACGGAATTGAATGCTAGAAAGGCATCGCTCCGAGCGGCAAGCTCCCGCCCGCCCGGACGGAATCCGTCATTGGTGAGAAAGGAAATGCCCTTGAGCGCACCGTGTTCGTTCACGATCCCACAGATCTGAAAGGCAAGATCCCCCCAAGTTTTGACGCGGGAATCACCCGTCCAATAAAAGGGCGTCCTTCTGCCGCCGATCTTCTGTTTTTTCGGCGTCATCACGCAATCTTTCGTCCAACAGCTGTCACGGTACAGATCGTAATTGGAAAGCATCGTCACCCGCTTATCGGTGCGGCGTTCAAACTCATCGTATATCCTCCGATCGGTAACGTCGTTCTGCCGCGTATCCTGCCAGGTGCCGGCAACGCCGATGGAGAGCTGTTGCTGCATCTTTTCCCACCAGACGTCATGAGGATAGGGGCAGCAGACCCAGCCTTCATCCATTCTTCCCGCATAATCGGGAATACTGTGATGAATGGTCATGACGTCAAAATGCATCTCCTTCAGCTTTGCGATCATTTCACCCGGAGTGAGCGGCGCGCTGTATTCCGGCGACCAGTCGAGACGGCTGCCCCACGGTACTTCCTTACCGTTCGCCGCCCCATCGCCCCACTCAAAGTCAAGAATGAGCGTATCGCAGGGGATATCCTTCTCGCGCAGAAGCTGCGCCATTTGCAGGAACAGAGGCTGGCTCCCCTCCGCGCCCAAATGCTGCGTCTGATAATAGCCGTATCCCTTCTTCGGCAGCATCGGCTCGGCTCCAACCAACCGATTGAACAGAGCATACCCCTCTTTGTATGTCTCTCCATAGATAAAAAACGTATCGAGCAGGGCATCCTCTTTGAGCAAGATGTCATACGAATGCGTCGAGCAATCGTAAAACCAATGGGCATAGCGGGAACAATCTGTCTCTTCCTGCCAAAAATTAGCGCTGTCGAACACGATGCAATGGTTTTTGAACATCCCGTATTGCGGTGCGGCCTCGGGGTATAAATGTTTCCCATTCGGCGTTTCCACCATGAATGACCCCGAATCCTTACGGACATAAATGACGAGCTTTTCCGTCTTTATGACGACCATAGTGCTGTCCGAAACATGATCGGCCTCATAGGGAACATCCTCCCACGGCGTCACTTTCCCTACCGCAAAGGGGATCTCGAATTGTTCGGGAAACGGCTCGCCGTTCAGCGAAGAGATCCTGACACGGAAGCACTCCGCAGTAAACAAATCCAGCCTGATCTTGTCATCGACGGCGATATGTTCGCAATATTTGTCCATTTTGTCCACCTGTGCATCATATCCGAAGTTTTTGATCGATCGACCGCTTACGTCATACCTGATTCAACATGAGCACCTCATATGGCGCAAGTTCGATGTTTCCGCTGAAAACCTTGTCCGTGAGCAGGTCGTAATATGCGCCGTTTAAGAACAGACTGCCGCAGGTTCCCGCCGTCTCTATGGCGATGACGCCGTTTTCCTTCCCCGTCCGCTTCGTGAGCGTCACGTTCTCGCTCGCTTCCAGGATGGGCGGAAGATCGACAAGGCGCAGGAGATCGCCGTGCGAGAGCACGCTCCCCACCAATATGACCCTGCCTTTCCCGACCTTGCGTTCGGTAACGACGGAATAGGGCGCAAACTCGCCCGCCGTGTAATGGGCAAGGCTCTTTGTGCCTTCTCTGCACTCGTAGGCGTCGTACCACATCGAGATGCCGCACTCGCCGTCGTTTTCCCACTTCGCTCGGAACACCTCGTTCCCGATGGGCCGCTGGTATTTCACCCGCACCCCCGCGAACTCTTCCAAAAAGCCGAACACGGACCGGGTGTACCGCCGCACGTTTCCGTCCATGATGTCGGACATCGGGCCTGCGATCCACGTCCCGCCGTCTTCCACCCACTTTATCACACGCTCTTTTAAGCCGTTCTCGTCTGCCGTTGCAAGGAAGGGCGAGAGGAGAACTTTGTAGCCTTCCAAGCCGTGCTGTGTATCGATGACGTCCACGTTATAGTGGCGGAACGCGGCGTAATATTTCTTCAAAAGCTCGGTACGGTAGTTGAATCCCTTGACGAGCGGCGCGCTCTCGAAATCGTTCAGTGCGGTACTCGAATAGTGTAATGCAATTTCCGACCGAATGCAAGAGTTGTTCAAAAATTTCTTGCACTTTTTGAGATCGGAAGCCGCGCGCTGCACTTCTTCCGTCACTTTATATTCTCTGCCCGCAGGGGAATACAGCGCGCCGTGAGCCATCTCGTGGCCGTTCGGGTGCGTGCGCAGCAGCCAATACAAATTCATCTCTCCCCCGCGCGCGAAGGGCAGCATGGTGTTGGCGTAGCACTCGCCCGCGGGACGGTATCCCCCTTCCGCGAACTCGCTACCGTTCCAGCCCACCTGCGTCTCCATCACCCAAAACGGCTTGTCTTCGACGCAGCGCACGAAGTCGAATCCGAACGCCGTGTCGGCAAGCGCGGGAGCGCCTTCGTAGTGGTTATACTGCACGACATCGAGCTTTTCGTTGATCTTATTGTAGCTCATGCTGTTGTGCTGCATCATGTTGGTGCCGATGTTTGTAAAGCCGAACCGATGTAAAATGTCGGCCTGCTCTTCGATGTAGCTCTTGACCTGCGCGTACTGAAATTCCCGCCATGCCTTGCGGAGCGACGGGTGACGCCATTGTCTGGGATACGGCGGCTCGACGTCCTCGAAGCTGTCGTATGAGAGCGACCAACGCGCCATCCCCCATGCCTTGTTGAGATCTTCGATGCTGCCGAATTGTTCTTTCAGCCATTCGCGGAACGCCGCTTTGCAGTGTTCGCAGAAGCACCCCTCGTTGTAGGGATAGATCTCGTTATCGAGCTGCCAGCCGATGACGGCGGGATCGTTTGCAAACGCTTCCGCCATCTTCGTGACGATGAGGCGGTTCTTCTCCCGCATGACGGGGGAAGTCTTGCAGGTGTGGCAGCGGGAGGAGACGTCCGCACGGATGAGATCGTGCATCATCATGCGCGTTTCGGGATACTTCGTAAGGAGCCATCTCGGCGGCGTTGCCGTGGGCGTGCAAAGAACGGTATCGATGCCGTTTTCGTGCAGCTTTTTTACGACGTCTCTCAGCCAATCGAGACGATAGTCTCCCTCTTTGGGTTCCATTTTGCCCCAGGCGAACTCCGCGACGCGCACGCAGTTCAAGCCAGCTTCCTTCATCCGCGCGATGTCCTTTTCAATTTCATCCTCTTCCCACAGTTCGGGATAATATGCCGCGCCTAAATATAGTTTGCTCATCTTTCAATCTCCAAAATTCCTCTGCATCCCTTTTGACGGAAAGAGGACGGGACAACGCTTTGCCCCATCCTCCCGTTCCGTCAAAGGGGGAAGCAAGGACTTGCTTAAATATATGATTCTTCCCCCTGCATCCGACTGTTCCGATCGCCTATTTTGCGACCCTTTGCGTCAGGCCACGCAATACGCCGAGCGTTCGGCTTTCAGATCTACCGTATCGAGTGCGATCTCCATATCGCGGATGGTGCAGCCGTGCGTATCATCGGCAAAGAACCCTTCGAAATGCGCGATGCGCATCTGATAGACCGCGCCCTCCGAGAATCCCGGGACCGAGAAGGCAAGCTGCGGGGTGCCCTGTGCATCCTCCGCATAGCAGGCAAGGCGGTCGCCCTGACGCTGCAGGAGGAAATACAGCCCGTTCTGTTCCTTCATGAGAGATGCCCATTCCTCGCCCGTAAAGAGCTTTTCTTGCGTGGCGTTCTTATTGGGCGTGACGACGATCGTCTCTTTGCCTTCCGTCGGATGATACTCCATGATGAACTGCCACCAGTTGGGATCGGCATTCGTGCGGTGGATGTTCATATGCACTTCCACCGCTTGCCCCGTCGTGAGCATATCGACGTCGTAGGTAAATCCCATGAAGAAGCGCAGGACGAAATTCTGCGACGCAATGGGCGCCACTTGCCCTCCGATCTGCGCGCTTTGGAATACGTCCGGCCCGTTTTCCGTGCCTTTCGCGTAAAATTCCTGATCTGCAAACATTTTAATAAGGAGTTGTACGGGCGTATTCCCGCTCTCGTCGGCAAACGCCGCCCCGCAGCGCGAACAGGAGTAATACTCCTTTGCGCCGTTGGAGAGCGTCTGCCCTTCTTCGGGCGTCTTCTTGTTCAGATCGTGCCCGAGCGCTTGCAGGGCGGTATCTTCCAAAGCGATCTCCGCCGTCGCCGCCTCATCGGAAAAAAACTTGCCGCATTCCTCACAATGCCAATAGGCGCAGTTTCCCGCCTCGGTGCAGGAGGCGTCTTTTGCCGCGGTCTTGATAAGGTCATGTGTATGTGAATTGCAGGCGCTCAGAAAGAGCGAACCCGTCAGCATACAGACGCCCAAAATGACCGCAGCACATTTTGTCGATCTTTTCATTCGGACTCCTTTCTCGGAATGTGCGGGGAGGGATGCTCCCCGCTTCCGAACTCATGATTTTACTCCTGCGCGGCAGGCGTGACGGTGATATTCGTCCACTCGTAGGTACCGACGCCCGCATACAGCTCGATGTCGGCGACATCGTCTGCGCTGCAAGTGACCGTTCCGAGCGTTGCCCAAGCAGCTCCGTTCATCACTTCGAGGGTAAACGTCGTGCCCTCGCGGGTGATGCGGATCTGCAAGCCGTCTTCGCTTACAAGCGCATTGGTGATATAACCGAGCCCCGCCTCGTCTGCGTTGACGTCTGCATTTTCCTTCGCCGCGTTGGTACGATTTTCTTCGCTGAACTGACGGATATGCGTCTTTGCCGTGCCGTCGTTCCACGACCAGAAGTAGAAGCCCGCGTTGCCTTCCGTCAGGCGGATCGCATAACGCTGCCATGCTCCGAAGTCGTTCCAGCCCTGCGTGAAATCGTGCATCTTCAGCGTTGCCTCGAACACGAAGTCGCCGTCGGTAAGACCTTCGGGAACAGCGATCGTCTGCTGCCCGTTCCAAGCATTATTGACCAGCACTTCGGCGCCCTTGCCGATCGTGACCGCCTCTTTGAGCGTAAGGATGAGATCGCCGCCGTCCTTAGGGATAACGAGGGTCGTCTGCGCATACCCTTCCGCCGTGACAACATAAGTCCCTGCGAGCATTTCGGCGGGAGCCGCTTCGCCCACTTTGAAGGAATAGCTGCCGTAATCGCCCGTAAGAGTGATGATCGTACCGTCTGCGACCGTCTCCGACGTCGTACCGTCGAGCGCCGTGCCGTTTACGGTGAGTTTCACCTCAACGGCGGAGAGAACGACGTCCTCTGCCGTCGCCGGGGTACCGTCCGTAAGCCAATAATTTTCGCCGTCCGTGTAGTAGGCGACGTTGCCGTCCGAACCGCCCACAACGGGGGCTTTTTCTGCCACAAAGGAAATTTCCGCAAAGTGAATATTCGACCACTCGTAAGTGCCGACGCCCGCGTACACTTCCATATCGAGCTTATCGCCTTCCGCACAGGTGACGGAGCCGAGCTTGACCCAATCGCTGCCGTTCAGCGCATAGAGATAGAAGGTATTGCCCGCACGCAGGATGCGCAGCTGCAGGCCGTCTGCATCCAGAAGCTCGTTGGTAATGAAGCCGATGCCCGCTTCGTCTCCGTTGACGTCTGCATTTTCCTTTGCCGCATTGGTACGATTTTCTTCGCTGAACTGACGGATACGCGTCTTTGCCGTGCCGTCGTTCCACGACCAGAAGTAGAAGCCGGCGCTGCCTTCCGTCAGACGGATCGCATAGCGCTGCCATGCACCCAGGTCGTTGAAGCCCTGCGTGAAATCATACATCTTCAGCGTCATTTCCAGCAGGAAATCGCCCGTGACCGTCTCGGGAACAGCGATCGTCTGCTGTCCGTTCCACGCATTATTGACAAGCACTTCGGCGCCCTTGCCGATCGTAATGACCTTTTGCAGCGTAAGTTCGATCTTACCGCCTTCTTCGGGAACGGTGATCTCAACAGCGCGGCAGCCGTCTACCGTCACGATGTAGGTGTCGGGCGACATCTTGAACGATTGCGTTTCGCCTACCACATAAGTATAGGTCGATTTGCTGCTCGTAAAGGTGATGACGGTACCCTCTGCGACCGTCTCCGCCGTCGTGCCGTCCAGCGCGACCCCTTCCACGGTAAATGTGACATCGATGGGCACATAGAGCATGACGTCCTCTTTCGTCGCCGAGCTGCCGTCTGCAAGCCAATAATTTTCGCCGTCCGTGTAGTAAGCGACGTTGCCGTGTGCGTCTGCTTCGGGCTGCTTTTCTGCGACATAGTCAAGCGTGCCGACCGTCACGGAAGAGAACTCCCATTCCACGCCGCAGCCGTAGAAGACGATCTCCGTCTCCGCTTCGCCGCAGGCGACGGTGCCGATCTTCACCCATTCGCCCTCGCCGTTCTGCACGAACAGGGTGACATTTGCGCCCGTACGGACGATGCGCATATTCACGCCGTTCTCGCCGCGAATGAGCGTATCGATCCAAACGAAGTCGCCGTTGAACTTCGTTTTCCCCTCGTCGCGGATACTGCCGTCCGTCATATCGAAGATGTTCGCCTCTCCTTTCGGCAGGAAGAACAGGAAGCCTTCGTTCCCCTTCGCCATCTGGATGGCGAAGCGCTGAGATGCCCACTCGTCCGTCGGCCAGCCCGCCGCGGAATTCGTGACGTTCTTCACGGTGAATTCGAGGATGACCGCCGTACTTGCTTTGAGGTCGTCGGAGATCTCGAGCGTCACGGAACCCGACCACTTGTTGCCAGGGTTGTAATCGCTGACGGCGCCTGCGATCGTAATGACCTTTTGAAGCGTAAGTTCGATCTTACCGCCTTCTTCGGGAACGGTGATCTCAACAGCGCGGCAGCCGTCTGCCGTCACGATGTAGGTGTCGGGCGACATTCTGAACGCCTGCGCCTCGCCCACCGTATAAGTATAGGACGTCTTGCTGCTCGTGAAGGTGATGACGGTACCGTCTGCGACCGTCTCCGCCGTCGTACCGTCGAGCGCGACCCCTTCGACGATGACTTCGACCGCCACTTCGTACAGGAGAACCACGCCGTCTTCCGTCGTTATCGTGCCGTCTGCGAGCCAATAATTCTCGCCGTCCGTATAGTAAGCAACGTTGCCGTCCTCCGTCGTCGGCGCCTTTTCGGGCACATAGGTGACTTCGGAGAAATTGACATTCGACCACTCGTAAGTACCGACGCCCGCGTACACTTCCATATCGAGCTTATCGCCTTCCGCACAGGTGACGGAGCCGAGCTTGACCCAATCGCTGCCGTTCAGCGCATAGAGATAGAAGGTATTGCCCGCACGCAGGATGCGCAGCTGCAGGCCGTCTGCATCCAGAAGCTCGTTGGTAATGAAGCCGATGCCCGCTTCGTCTCCGTTGACGTCTGCATTTTCCTTTGCCGCATTGGTACGATTTTCTTCGCTGAACTGACGGATACGCGTCTTTGCCGTGCCGTCGTTCCACGACCAGAAGTAGAAGCCGGCGCTGCCTTCCGTCAGACGGATCGCATAGCGCTGCCATGCACCCAGGTCGTTGAAGCCCTGCGTGAAATCATACATCTTCAGCGTCATTTCCAGCAGGAAATCGCCCGTGACCGTCTCGGGAACAGCGATCGTCTGCTGTCCGTTCCACGCATTATTGACAAGCACTTCGGCGCCCTTGCCGATCGTAATGACCTTTTGCAGCGTAAGTTCGATCTTACCGCCTTCTTCGGGAACGGTGATCGATACGGAGGCGTATCCTTCCGCGGTCACGGTGTAATCGCCCGCGATCATCTCGGAAATGGCTTCTCCGCCCACCGTATAGGTGTAAGTATTTGCGCGGCCCGTAAAGGTGATGAGGGTGCCTTCGGGAACGGTCGCCGCCGTCGTGCCGTCAAGTGCGATGCCGTTCACTGTGAGCGTAACGCTGACGGGCGCATAGATCTTGACGCCCTCTGCCGTCGTCTCCTCGCCGTCTTCGAACCAGAAGCGGGTGCCGTCGGTATAGTAAGCGTAATTGCCGGGTTCTTCCGCCGTCGCTTCCGCTGCGGGAACGAATTTCAGCTCGGAAATGCCGAATCCCGACCAGGTATAGGAAGCCTCTACGCCGTAGAGCACGATCTTGGCGGGCGAATCGGACTCAACTTCCATTCTGCCCACTTCGTTCCATGCGCCGTCCTTCATAACGAGCAAAACGAACTCGCCGTCCAGGCGCAAGATGCGGATGGGAAGGCCGCTGTCGCTGCGGAGCGCATCCGTCATGTAGCCGTTTGCCGCCTCGTCGCCGTTGACGACAGCATTCTCCGTCATGGCGTTGTTGAGATTGTTCACCGCAAACCTGCGGACGAACGTCTTGCTCGCGCCTTCTGCGGTCCACGACCAGAAATAGAAGCCCGTGTTCTGCTCGGTCAGCTGGATGGCATAGCGCTGCTGCGTGCCGCCCGTCGTCCAGCCGTCTTCAAAATCGCCCATCTTGAGGGTAGTCTCGAACACGAAGAAGTTGTTTTCGATCCCTGCGGGAAGGATGAGCTCCGCGCTCCCCGTCCACATATTCGCGCTCATATCCTGCGCGGCGATGGAGACGGAACCTTCCGCATCGTTCACCGTCACTTTGTCATTGGACCCATAAGCGATGGTCATCGAGAGTTTGAGCGTGTATTCGCTTCTCCCCTCTTCGACGGTAAACACGCTGCGCGCATAGCCGTAGAGATCGACTTCGTACTTGCCGACGACGGCAGAGGTGAGCGAGAGCGTGCCATCGCTGCCGATCGCAAGGTCGTCGTACCGATTGCTCGAATATTCGCCCTTTAAGACGAGCACTCTGCCAAGGGCGGCATAGTCGGGCGAAGCCACCAAATTGCCCGCCGTATCATACACTTCCACCTTGACGGAAATATCCTGCGAGGTAAGTTTCTCAAGAACAAGTTCTGCCTTGTCGAGCTCTTTTTCGCCGTAGGCGTCCTCGAAGCAGGTGTGGCACACGCTGCATTCGTAGTGGGCGAGCATCCCTTCTGCCGAAGCGGTCGGTTCGACGAGCTCTACCCAACCGATGTCGTGCCCTGCGGGGATGGCGACGGAAGCGATCTCTTTCGTGCCCTCCGCGTCCGAAAAGTTCAGTTCGCAGCGGGAGCACGACCAGTATTCGAGGTTGCCGTCCTCGGTGCAGGTCGCCGCAACTGCCTCGTGATGGGTCATTTCATGCCCGAGCGCCGCGATCGTGACATCCGCATCCGAAACTTCCGTCTCGGCATTTTCGTCCGCAAACAGCTTCCCGCAGTGCGAGCAAAGATAGTACGCCTCGTGTCCCGCTTGGGTGCAGGTCGCCGCCTGTTCTTCGATCAGGGAGAGCGTATGCTCCTCGTCGTTGCAGGCCGCCAATGCGCCCAGCGAAAGTGTTGCCAGCGCCGCCCCTGCAAGAAGGGCGATGGTCTTTTTACTTGTCCTCATGTTTTCCTCCTGTTTATTTTTTCACGGAGCGATCTGCTCCGTATTTCCCGATGACGTTCACAGCGCCTCCGCTCTGTTCAAATACGGGCTCTACTGTGACGTTACCCGCTGAAACAAAGGTATAGACGCCGCCGAAGACATTCTTTGATACGTCTTCCCCGTTCACATAGAGGTGCGCCAAACGCCAGCCCTCGTCGGGCGTGACGTTGAGATTGACCATATCGCCCGTGATCGTCCAGTCGTACCCCCATTCTTCGGTGACGGAGCCGCCCTCCGCCTCTTTGATCGTGAGGCTGTTGCAGACGAACCCGTTGCGGTCGAAGACATATCCCGAATTGGGTTTGCTCCAGCCGTAAAGGGAACTCTGATGTTCGCCGAAGTTATACCAGGTGCGAAGATCGGCGATGGCGCTGCCGTAGTCGTCGAGCGTCGCGGAGATCATCGTGGGGTTGAAATACACCGTGACGGGGCGGGACGTCCTTCCGAACAGGGCATAGGGCATGAAGTACTCGACGTAATATTCGTAGCACTCGCCCTTGGTGATGTCGCCCACGCGCCTGACGGCGTGCACGGGCGTGACGTCTTCCGACGTATACATGACTTGCAGACCGCCCGAGACGAACTCGGAGATCTTGAACATATTGGCGGCCGTGTTTTCGACTTCGTACACGTCATCGCCCGACGTAGTCGTATCGCCGAAGGCAAAATAGCCGCTGAAACACGTCTGGTTGCCCGTCGCGACGGACGAACTGTATACGGCGGCGCGGCTGTCCGTGATGTGCGCCGCGACGACGATGCCCGTCTCCGAGAAGTACGTCGTCATTTCCAGCGTACCCGTCTCCGTCTGTCCGCTCTGCTGCAAAATTTTGTTGGCCTTCAGCCACTTTCTGTTCGTGTAGAAGACTTCGTCGAACACGCCGTCGATGACGATGCCCTGATCGACCGTGACGCTCGAACCTGTCGTATTGACGACGTATTCTTCCGTCTTGCCGGTCAGGCGGTATTCGTATTCGGGCCCGTTGACAAAATTCTTACCTTCGGAACACCCTGCAAGGCAGAGGCTCGCCATGACGGCAGCACCCGCGATGCAGGTCACAAATTTGATCGTCTTTTTCATGGGTTCCCCTCCTTATCCCTGCGCATTTGCAAATCTGCCGACGAGCGCCACTTCCGAGACGCCGACGCTCTCCTTCCCCTCCGGCACTTCCACCGTAAAGCGGATGGCTTTGACGTTTGCAAGGCTTGCAAATTCCGCATAGCAGCCTCCGCCGAAGATGATATAGTACGACTCGCTCACTTCGTTCCAGATGTGGTTGCAGTCGTAATTATATTTGAGTTCGGGGATGACATACACCGTCTCCGTCCCGTTCTCTTCGCAGATGAAGGCAATATTTTTGACGGACTCGAACGCCGTCTCGTCGGAGTTGGAGTTATAGAACATGATGCCGCGCAGCTCTCTCGGGCTTTCCAGCGTCACTTCAAAGGTGGAAGTCTGAACGATGCTCGTCTCGCGGACATATTTTTCCTCAAACTCCCTGCTGGAACGGATAAACGCAGAGAACAGGCCGTCGATCATGCTGTCTGCCGAGCTGCCCTCGGCAAGTTCGCCGCGGACGAGTTCGATGCTTTCCATCGCGCCCGAGACGTCGCCGTACTCCTCGCCGATGCCGAATGCGGGCTGTGTGGTGACGGTAGGACCGTTGACGTGCATGACGTCGAGCTGTTCGCCGTCTTCTCCCTCCACCGTGACCCACTTCACTTCGTCGAAGCGAACCGCTCTGTCGGCATAGGTGTAGAGGTTGGTATGCGCGTGATAGGCGATCATGAGTTTCTCTTCGCCGTCGATGTTCACCGTAAAGAAGGAGTGATGCCCGGGACCGCCTACCGCGTGGTTTTCGCCGAGGTCGTTGCTGAGGATCATCCCGTTCTCCCCGTCGGAGAGCTTGCGGAAGGGACCCATGGGGCTGTCCGCGACCGCCTGCATGACGCCGTAGGAAGATTCCGTATAGTTGCCGATGGAGAAGGTGAGGTAATATTTGCCGTTGTGCTTATACATGAAGGGACCTTCGTTGCAGTAGGATGCCATCTCTTCATAGAGCACTTTTTCTACCTTCTCGCCGCTTTGCGCCTTCTGATAGTCCTCCACGGTGTAATAGCCGCAGGCGGTGAGCGTTTTATAGGTCGACCAGTCGGGCGTGAGCCAGTTGATCATCTTCACGCCGGCAATGGCGCCGGGCGTCTGCGACCAATAGAGATACTTCTCCCCCGTGTCGGGATCGACGAAGGGCGAAAAGTCGATGGTCGCGACATACCCTCCGTCTACGCCGCTCGACGAGGTCGTGATGATGCGTTCGTTGACGGAATACCCCTCCCGTTCGAACGCTTCCTGATAGGCGGCGTTGTCCAAAAGCGCATACCGCGCATACTTTTGCGGGTACTCATCGGACATCGTGCGCACATACGCTTCGGACCCCTCGCCGAGCGCCCCTTCCACTTCCTCCGCGTTGGTGAGGTCGACGGGCTTGAAGGGCCCGCGGGGCGAATTGCTGACGGCAACGACGGGCATATAGGCGGGCGCCGTGACGCCTTCGAATTCCGTATCGGGCTGCGGCGTGAGGGAGAAGAAGGCATAGTAGAGCCCGGTGTCCTCATCGTAGATGACTTCGGGCGCCCACTGCGACCCCGCGCCCGCAAGCGCGTCGGGCAGTTCCACAAAGCTCCCGCCCGACTTCCAGTCGACAAGGTCGTCGGAGTAGGAATAGGTGAGCCCCGTCACATAGGCGTAATAGTAGCCCGTGCGCGCCGTGTCGTCGAGGACGAGCGGGTCGGCTCCCCCAAGGTCGGAGCCGTTCCTGCGCCAAAGCTCCTTGTTATAGTAGGGTTTGTTGGGATCGGACAGCTCCTCGTAGTAGGTTCCGTCGTAATAGGAGAGTTCGGTCGCCGCCTGATAGATGGTCTCCGTATCCTCTCCGCAAGCCGCGAGCAGCGGGACGCACAGCAATGCCGAGAGCCCTACCGCCGCAATTTTAACTGCTTTCATATCTTTCCTCCTCATGATTTACTCTTTTCCGCCGCCGATGTTGATGCCCTCGATGAAGTACTTCTGCATGCTGATATACAGAATGATGAGCGGGAGCATGGAGATGAAGGAGGCGGCACACCTTGCGTTGTTATAGCCGTTCCCTTCGGACAGCATGCCCATGAGCTCCGAGAGCGCGAGCTGCAAGTTCCAAAGCGACTTTTCGTTGTAAAGGTACATGAGCTGTGCGGAATAGCTGTTGTAGCCGCCTACGAAAGCGAACAGGAACTGCGCGAGGATAGCGGGTTTGACGAGCGGAAGCGCAATGGACAGGAAGAGCTGCACCGTGTTGGCGCCGTCCAGCTTGGCGGCTTCGATGACCTCGTTGGATAGCCCGCTGTCGAAGTAGGTGCGCAGGAAGAAGATGGTGCCTGCGCTGCCGAACAGCCCGGGGACGATGAGGGGCAGGAGTCCGCGCGCTCCCCCGACCCAGCCGATGTTCACATAGAATAAGTATCCGACGAAGCCGAACGCCCCGAGGGGGAGCATCATCGTGAATACGTTGGCGAGGAAGAGCACCTTTCTGCCCGGGAAACGGAACTTGGAATAGACGAACGCAACAAGTGCCGAAACGAGCAGCGAAACGCAGGTGGGCACGAGCGTCTGCCACATCGTATTGAAAAACCCGATGAGCAGCGACGGCACCCCGTTCACGGCATTGGGATCGAGCGTGAAGATGAGCTCGTACCCCTCCCCCGACCACTCGTAAGGGAACAGGTGGAAATCGTATGCTCCCAGCTCGTAATCGGACGTGAAGGACGTACAGATGATGACGAGGAAGGGAGTGAACAGGACGATCGTATAAAATATCATCACGAGATAGGTGACGATCTTGGCGATGGGGATCCTGCTTTTTGCTTTTGCTTTTACGATCTCTTCCATATCACAGATCCTCCAAAGAAAGAATACGCTTGCGGATGAGGTACACGGACGGGATCATCATGACGATGAACAAGATCCAGCTCAAAATGGAAGCGTAGCCCATGTTGCCGAACTGCACGCCTTCGATGTAGATATAGTACATGAGCGCAAGCCCCGAGTTTTCCGGACCTGCATACCCGTCCCAGCTCAAAGGCGCCATGATGCGCGCCGCGTCGAAGGTCGTAAGACCTGCTGTGATGCCCGCAAGGACCAGGAAGAAGGTGATGGTGGAAATGCCGGGGAGCGTGATATACCAGAATTTTTGGAAGGCATTCGCGCCGTCCAGCTCCGCCGCCTCATAGAGGGCGGGATTGATGGACTTAAACGCCGAACAGTACATGACGATGCCGTAGCCGGGCGCCTGCCAGATGACGGAGATGAAGATCGCCCACGTCAGCGTGGAAGGGTTTTCCATGTTGTTCAGCCAGTCGATGCCGGTGCCGAGCAGCGAATTGAGCGCCCCGTTCCATCCGAAGATGACCGTCCACATGATGGAGACGGCAACGGAGGAACAGACATAAGGGATAAAGTAAAGCGTTTGGAAGAAGCGCGTCCCCTTTACGTCCTGGCTCAAAAACGCCGCGACGATGATGGCGATCAGAAGCGAAGTGAACTGCGCCAGCGTCAGCACGAGCGTCACTTTGATGGACTGCCAGATGGTGCCGATATCCTCTCCGATGCGGAGGAAGTTGGCAAAGTTGTTCCATTTGAGCGTATCGAGCTGATTGGCCTCCATGTCGCCGAACATCGACAGGATCGAGAAAATGATCGTGAATCCGTTGAACACGAGGAAGGCGAGCAGCGGAATGCACACGATGATCCAGCAGATCACGTTCTGCTTGGTGAAGATCTTGGTTTTCGGGAGCGGTGAGCGCCCCGAATCCGCTTTGCCCTCCTCGGGGACCGCAGCGGTTTTCGCAAGTTCCATATCAGAACCTCCCGTTGAGGTAGATATTGACTTTGGAGATCGCCTCGTCCGCTGCTGCGCCGTCGCTTGCAATAAACTGCGCGAGCGTCATATGGCCAGTACGCAGCTGACCGTTGAAGGAGCCCGACCAGTCGTTGACCCATTCACCGTTTTCGAAGTAAGCCCAGTCGCCGATCTCTGCCGTCTGCGCCTGGAAGGCAAGCGCCCAGTAGTTCCTGCCGCCGCCCACTTCGTAATATTCTTCGGACGTAGCAAGAGCGGTCTGATTGGGAACGTCGCCAAGCTTCATGACATAGCGCTGACCCTCTTCGCTTGCTGCCCAGCGGATGAACTTCCAGGCAGCATCCTTTAAGGAAGCGTCCGAACGAGCGGGGATGACGAGGGAGGTAAAACCCGCAAAGGCAGAGTTGCGCCCCACGAGCTCGGTGCCCGTCTCTTCGTCTACGGCAAGTTCGCCCGTGTAAACTCCGTCGTCATACGTTTCGCCGATGACTTTCAGATATTCGTTTTCGAACGTCTCTTCGCCGTCATAATACACGCTGCCGCCCTCATACTCTCTCCACTGCTGTGCGGGAGCGAGGTCGTACTTGCCCTTGTAGGAAGTTTCTAGCGAAGTGATCGCCGTTTCGTCGCTCGCAAGCAGAGCGACATTGCCGTTCACAAGGCTGCCCGCCGCATTGTCGTTGGAAAAGAGACCGATGCCGTAGCCTGCTTCGCCTTTGCCGCCGTTCCCGTCCACGGGGGAAGAGAGACGGACGAATTCATAGAGCGCGTCGTACGTCGAAGGAAGTTCGTGCACGCTGCCCGAATCCGCCTTCGACGCGGCTTCGCGGTCTGCATAGGAAACGACTTCCCCTGCCGTATACGTTCTGCCGTTGAGTTCCAGCTTGTCGGCAAGGACGAGCCAGTTCGCGCCCTCGTCCGCCACCGAGAAGTCGTAATTTTCGCCGTTCCAGCCGATGCAGTCGCCGCCCACCGACCAGCCGTAGGAGAACCACCAGTGCGTGCCCGTCCCGTTCGTCGTGGGAGAGCTTTCGTTATAGCTCTTCGTGAACATCTTGGAAAGATAGCGGAACTCCTCCCAGTTCATCGGGATGCGGTTGTTGAACACCTTGTAAACGGTCTCTCCCGCAAGATTCGTGGAAGAGACGGCGCCCTCATAGGGAGCTTCCTTGTATTCCGCATAGCCGTGCGGCTGCACGTTCGGGTATTTTTCTGCAAGCGCCTCTTCCTCGCAGGAAATGATGTTGATCTTCTGATTTTCAAAGGCGGGAAGGCTGTAATAATAGACCATGGGATTCGCGCCGAAGGGAAGTCCCTGGATATCTGCCCCCTCGCCCGCCATGCGGATGCCGTTTTCACCGACTTCGGTATCGAGACGGAAGGTCTGCGTGAACGCTTCGGGGATGCCATCCTCGGTATAATCGCCGGGGTCGTTCGCATAATAGTCGCTCAGATCGGTAAACAGATCTTCAAGCGCCCACGACTTGAAGTCTTCGTCCGTCACCGTAAGGACGTCGGGCGTATCGACATAGAGTGCGGTACGTTCGATGTTCTGGCGGTTGTCGCCCTTGACATACACGCCGTCTTCGACGCCCTGTCCCTTGTTGTAGGCATCGATCATCTCGTTCATGATCTTGTTTTCCGAGATAGACGCCGTATACCAGAAGCGGATGGTCGTCTGTCCCTCCTGCGGACCGCCGCAACCGGCCATTGCTCCGAGCGCGGCGGCAGTCAAGACAGCGCTGAGTGCCAATGCCGCCAGTTTTGTCTTCTTCATAACTTTGCCTCCTTTCAATATAAATTTTTTATCTGTTTCACAGCCGCGCCGCGAACATTGCCGCGGCCGTGCAAAAGATCTCATCCCGCTCCGACAAACCCTCGATCACTTTTCCCCCATGACTTCCGCCTCCTTCTTTTTCACCCATGCAAACGCATCTTCGTTTGGCTTTGTCTTTTTATATTCCTGCGGGCTCATGCCCTTTTCTTTCCGGAACACGCGGGAAAAATATTTCACGTCGTCAAAACCCGACCACTTTGCGACTTCCGCGATCGACATATCCGTGAGCTGAAAGCGTTCGCAGGAAATAGCGATCCTATAAGCGTTCAAGTACTGCACAGGCGTCATTTGCAGCATCTCGGCAAACAGAGCGGTCAGCGTGCGGGTCGCAAGCCCGTTTTCCGCCGCGATCTCTTCGATCGTCAGAGGCAGATTAAAATTGTTGTTCATATACGTCAGGATATCGCGTACCTGCCGCCTTTTGCGAATGATTTTAAAGTCTACTCTGCCCTCCCGTACTTGCTCGATGCATCTGCTCATGATGAGAATGAGATAAGCGCAGGTCCGCATCTGCTGAACGTCGCTTTCGTCGAAGGAATCTTTCATGCTCTTCAAGAGTTCTACATAGATATCGAACTCGCTCAAAGCCCTGTGGAAGTTCTCTTTGGTGAACCCGCATTGACGGAACATCGATTCGAGGTTTTCACCCGTGAGCTCCACCCAGATGTATGTCCACGGGTCTTGCGGATCGGGATAGTAATTGTAATACTCCCCCTGATAGAGGAGAAAGGATTCGCCGCGGTTGATCTTATACATCTTGCCGTCCGCTGTCTCGATCGTTCCCCTGCCGAACAGCACAAAGTGCCATGCGTTGTTGGGGCGTACCCGCGATACGGGGCCTTTGGAGGGCGAGCAATGTTCATAGCCGACTTTTCCGATGCTGAACTTATACTCTTCCCCGAATTCATCTACTGAAAAAGTCATCTTTTCACTCCTCTCAAACGTGTGGTGTCGATTTCTGCCCTTATTCTATCCCTCATTCGATGAAACTGTCAACAGGTTCCTGAAATTATGCCGAATAATCCACCTTTTAAATATTTTGCCCTTTGAAAGCGTATTTCTGCATACAAAAACAGGCATGAAGTTCTCATGCCTGTTTCGGAAATTGTTTTGGTGTTGCCATCCAAAGTATGGCGTTTTTTTAGTTTTGTTACGGTTTGACGGCTTGCAGGATGCGGGATACTTCCTCGGCAAGGCTTTGGAGGGTGCCCTCTCCGAAGGGATCGCTCAGGCCCGCCCGCTTCACGAGGTCGCGGAAGGGAATGGTGCCGCCCGCCGAGACGAACTGTTTGTAACGGCGGAGCGCTTCGTCGTGGTCTTTCTGCGAGAGCACGAGGAACCCGAAGGCGA
>ERZ1643251.905-NODE-905-length-36979-cov-19.609089_pt1 | contig 36979 bp, 35 predicted proteins | sample MGYA00579261_ERZ1643251 | MGnify/ENA primary metagenome ERZ1643251 (study PRJEB29033, sample SAMEA4952267) | chicken gut metagenome | biome: Broiler Chicken; feature: Gastrointestinal Tract; material: Caecum | place: Ireland | collected 2018 | study: Broiler... | reverse complement strand
CCGCAGGAAAAGTGATCAAACTTCCTAAAGTCATAAAAGCGATAGGAAATGTTGGGAAGACCGGGTTTAAGAAAGGAAAAGAAGGAGAAAAAATAGCAAAATCTGGGCAAGTAAAACAGACAAAAGCGAAGAATAAGGGGGGAAGTGGAAGGAAGCCAAAACATTTAGATAGCAATCCTCAAAAATTAAAATTAGAAGATTTTACAAAAGAAGTATTAGAAACCAAGCCTAGAAATTCACCTGTTCCAGAGAAATGGTATGAAAGAGGAGGCGAAATATCTATTGATAAAGATGGAGTGTGGATATATACAAATAAAAAGGGAATAACTGTAAGTTATAAAAATGGTTTTCCAGATTTTTCACCTACTATCATCCTACAGTTAAACCTGTTGAAATTAAATTTGCTAATCCTGTAAATCGTGGAGAAGACTTTAAAAACGCAAATTTAAAAGCAAGGTTAAATAAGAATTCAAATCCACCTGTGCCTAGTTCAAATCGTCCTCCTGATGGATATACATGGCATCATCATGAGGATGGAAAAACCATGGTGCTTGTAGAAAAGAAAGTTCACTCAGAATTTAGTCATGTTGGAGGCATTAGTACTAGTAAATAGTTAGAATAGGAGTAATAAAGATGGAAATAATCAATACAAATCCAAAGATTTTTGAAAATCAAATAATCGAATTTGAAATACAAAATAATATAAAAGTTCCTAAAAAGTATAAAGAATTCTTGTTGAAATGGAATGGTGGTCTTGTTGAACCTAATTTGTTTTATATTTCTGAGTCACAAGGAATTAGCGCACTAAATATTTTTTTTGGTATTGGAGAAATGTATGATAACTTGGATGATTTTTTTGAAATTTATAAAGGAAGAATTCCAGATGGCTTTATTCCAATAGGAGATGATTCTGCTGGGAATATTATATGTGTAGGTACTACTGGGAAGTATCAAGAAAAAATTTATTTTTGGAGTCATGAGGAGGAAGTAGAGAATCCAAATACTATGGAAAATATGTTCATTTTAGCAGAAGATATTTTTCAGTTTTTAGATAATTTATACGAGGAATAGTATATTATTCATTATTTAAAAAACAAGGTTAGCTATCCGCAAATTATGGACATTAACCTTGGTTTTTTTATGTGAAATAACAAAATCCGGTCAAGCAAAACAGACAAAAGCAAAGAATAAGGGGGGAAGTGGAAGTAGTATAAATGTAGGTACCAAACTTGGTGAAAGAAGAATTTCTCAAGAATTATATAATGAATTAAAAAGGTCAACTCCATCCAAAGAAATTCAGAAAATGGTTAATAAGGATATTAAAGATTTGATAGGAAAACCAGATCTAGTTTTACCTGGTAAAGTTATAGAAGGAACATTACAAGCAGATCATATTGTTTCGATGGATAAAATTACAAGGATGAAAGGATTTGAAAAACTAACAAAGGCTCAACAAAAGCAAGTCTTAAATAATAAAGAGAATTTTATAGGATTAAGTGAAGCTGCTAATAAGTCTAAAGGTTCTAAATCCGATTCAGAATGGACAGAATGTAAAAAAGAGGGTATTCAGATAAATCCAGAATTTAGAAAAGAAATGATGTGTAAGGAAAATGAGCTAGAGAAAGTTCTTCAAGAACAAATTGATCATTTTGTTAAAGAAAATAATAAATAAAGTAAGGAGAATTGATGATGGAATCAAGTAAACAAAAGTTTTTAAATCTATATCGTCATAATGTCAAAATGGTAGATTTAAATGAATTGAAGTATATTGATATTAATGATGAATGGAAAATGATATTTAGTAACGTTAAGGTTAAGGAAAGAATATCAGATACTATCAAATTATGGAATAAATATATGGAAGCTGAATTAAAAAATACAATCAATTATTTTCAAGATCATCTTGTAGGACTCGATTTACTAAAATGTAATGATAAGTATTCTGTTTTATATAATATTAAGACATGAGATGGTGAGATAGAATATTATGAGGGAAGACTTCCATTAAATCAAGCGGATATAGATAATGAAAACTTAAATAAGGCATGGATGTCTATTCCTGAGTCTATTCGGAAATTTTATACACATCTTCATAATGGTTTTTATTTTTATGCCAGCAATGCAATGGGGATAGTCTCTATAAAAAATATGACTTATTTTGCAGATGATGAATGGGGAATTATTGAAGAGCTCGAAGAACCGGTTCAAATTGATTTAACAAAAACATTTGGTTTTTTTCATAATGGCATGGGTGGTTACGTAGCAGTTGATGATAGTAATTGTGTGGGTGACAATGCCGTTCTTTGGTTTAGTAATAAAGCACCGATCTATACTTTCGATGCTTGGGATATAGTGGCTGGTAATGGAGATGGAATAAGTAACCCATTAAATATTTAAAAAATCAACTTTTAAATATCAATTTTGCTATTTAAAAGTTGATTTTTTGCTACAAAAAGATAGAAAGTTTAGGATTTCCTTATGTTAGATAAACAAGGGGATGTGCATATTTCGGATAAGTCTTGGGAAAATAAGAACAATTCATTTCGGAATCCATTGGAGGAGAGTATCATGTATATATATGAAAAAACCAAAAAAATTGGTGTGCTCAGCTTTTTATTTTTTTGTTGGTTTGGGCTTGGGATGGCACCACTCCATGTATTCGCAGCTGACCCGCTGTACCAAAAAATTGAAGCCGTGAAAAAAAGCTATGAACAGCCTGCGGAAAATGCTAAGATAGATAAGGTATGGAAGAAAATTCCAGGAAAAAGTGGACGAACTGTTAATGTAAAGAAATCTTATCAAGCAATGAAAAAACAGGCAAAATTTCAGGAAAATTTGCTTGTTTTTGATACAATTAAGCCTGAAATTGGATTGAATGATTTGCCGCCAGAATTGATTTATCGTGGCAATCCAAATAAGCAAATGGTTGCCTTATCTATTAATGTGGCATGGGGTGAGGAGTATATTCCGCAAATGCTGGATATTTTAGATCAACGAGGTGTAAAGGCAACCTTTTATATAGAGGGTCGTTTTGCAAAGGCAAATCCGAAGGTAGTGCAACAAATTGCCAAATCGGGGCATGAAATCGGGAATCATTCTTATACTCATGCAGATTTTGCATCTATTTCAGAAGAGCAGGCAAAAATGGAACTCAAAAAAACAAATGCCATTTTAACCCGTTTAACCAAGCAACGGATTCAACTGTTTGCGCCTCCATCTGGTGCTTTTGGCGCACAAACGGCAGCAATTGCTTCAGAAATGGGGATGTATACGGTTCTATGGACGATGGATACCATTGATTGGCAAAATCCGTCTCCAAGTACAGTTATGCAGCGAATTTTAAAGAAAATGCATCCGGGTGGAATCATTCTCATGCATCCAACGAAGGCGTCGACCTATGCTTTGGATTTAATGATTGAAACTTTGCAGGGAAAAGGATATACAGTTGGGACAGTCGGCTCTTTGCTGGAAATTTATAGTTAACAATTGGGAGGAACAAAGGTTGATACAGAAATATACATGTAAAAATGGTGTACGCATCGTATTTGAACCGATCGATACAGTGCGCTCCGTTTCAATTGGTGTGTGGGTTCGTGTCGGATCTGGAAATGAGCATATAAAGAATAATGGGATTTCACATTTTATTGAGCATATGTTTTTCAAAGGAACAAAAAATCGTACGGCAAAGGAAATTGCGCAAGCTTTTGATAAAATTGGGGGTCAAGTCAATGCATTTACCTCAAAGGAATGTACTTGCTATTATGCAAAGGTAATGGATACGTATGCTCAAACGGCACTGGATATATTGGCTGATATGTTTTTTTGCTCACAGTTTGCACCAGAGGAAATGGCAAAGGAAAAAAATGTCGTTCTTGAAGAAATTAAAATGTATGAGGATTCACCAGATGATTATGTGCATGATTTATTGGCACAGACCATTTTTGGGGATCATCCGCTTGGGTATTCGATCTTGGGACGAGAAGAAAATTTACAGGCGTTGACTTCAGAGGATTTACATCAGTATGTAAAAAAAATGTACCGCCCAGAAGAAGTGGTTATTAGTGTTGCTGGTAATGTTGATGCAGGTTTTGTTCACAAGATTGAGGCTTTGTTCAGTACATTTGAAGCTTCTGATACAAGGGAAGATATGCTGGCTCCACCCATTTTTTTGCCAGAGAAAACAGTGCAAAGAAAGGATACTGAGCAGGCACATTTATGTTTAGGATTTCCAGGAATTCCGTTAAATCATCCCGATATGTATGGTTTAATTGTTTTAAACAATATACTCGGTGGAACGATGAGCAGCCGTTTATTTCAAAATGTTCGAGAGGAAAAAGGTCTGGCTTATGCGATTTATTCCTATCATACTTCATATCAGAGCAACGGTTCAGTAACCATTTATGGTGGAACAGCAGTGAATCAATTGAATGAGTTGTATGAAACGATTTTAATGACATTAAAAGAATTACAAAGAGACAGCGTTACAGATGAAGAGATTAAAAACACAAAAGAGCAGCTAAAGGGGAGTTTGATGCTTAGTTTGGAGAGCACCAACAGCCGAATGAGCCGCAACGGAAAAAATGAATTGCTGATGAATAAACAAATGACTTTGGATGAGGTTGTGACACGGATTGATGCGGTGGATCGACAGATGATTAATCGAATGATCGAGTTTGTATTTGGTGCACCACATGCCATTGCGCTTATTAGTAGCGAAGGTAAGCTGCCAGTTTCGTATGCAGTCTAGGGGGGATCTTATGTTATGTATGGATAAGAAAAATCTTCAATACTATGAAGCACTTTGGAGTGAAATTAAGCAAAAAGAAAACCCGCAGCAATTTTGGGATAAGCGTGCAGCGCATTTCAATCAACCTACACAAACAAAACGCAATCGTTTGACTGAAACGGTTGATTTTTTAAAAAGCATTGGATTGAAAAAGAACGATATGGTTTTGGATATCGGCTGTGCGACTGGAAAGCTCGCTATGCAATTACAAAAATATGTTCATTCAATACATGGTATTGATATTTCACCAAAAATGATTGCCTATGCGGTGGAGAATGCTCAAAAAGGACAGTATACAAATTTAACCTATGAAACAGCAATTTGGGCGGATATTGACCTTTATAAGAAAAAATGGGAAAAGCATTTTGATTGGGTCATTGCATCTATGACGCCGGGTGTATACAATTTCCATACATTGAAAAAAATGAATGAAGCCAGTCGCAAGCACTGTTTTCTTTCTACCATTGTCAATCGAAAAAATGATTGGTTGGAGCAATTGCATCATAAATTTTCGTTTATTCGTCCGCAAACGGAGTTTAAAAATGGGACATATTGTATTTTTAATTTGCTGTGGCTTATGGGGTATATGCCTGAGGTGCGATATATTGAATCCGTCTATACGAATCAGTGGACGATTGAAGAGGCGGAAGATATGCTATGGCTTGGAGAATTACCGCAAGAAAAGCGGCAAGCTGTGCAAATGGATTTAAAGAGAAATGCCAAAGATGGACGAATTTTTGAAACGGTACATACCCACATTGCCTTTATACATTGGCGTGTGGATCAGCATTTGGTATAATCAGGTCAATGGGTATGTGTGTTTATTTTATTTTATTTAAACTAAATGTAAGGGAGTGAATCCGATCAGGATTTCACTTCTTTCTTTTATTTTAAAGAAAATTTTTTATATTTTATATCCATTTATTTGGTTCACATGCGGATTTTGTCATTTATTTTCCACAATTTTCATTGCATTTCAGTTATAATGAAATGGGAGATCAATCAGGAGATATGAGGTGGAAAAATGAATACAGAAAATCAAGAAACAGTAGATTCGTTAAATTTTACGATGCATTTGAAATTATCAAAGCCAGATGCTTGCTTTGGGTTGGGTATGGCAAGGCTGCTGTTGCTTGTTGAAGAAACTGGCTCATTAAATATGGCAGCAGGAAAAATGAATATGGCATATAGTAAAGCAAATAAAATCATTAAAAATGCAGAAAAGAAGTTGGGTTTTAAGCTGCTGGCAAGACGAATTGGTGGGGTAAATGGTGGAGGATCAGAGTTGACACCAAAGGGTAAAGAGTTGACATATCGTTTTATGGAGTTTCAGCTTGAGGCCAATCAAATGGCACAGCAGCTATTTCACAAGCATTTCGGATTATTTGAACTATGACCGTATAGACAATGGAATTGAGAATTATTTGTCAAATTGAAAAGAAGACCTAAGCATGCTATATGCATATGTTTTTTTGAACTGCCAGTATGAAAAAATTTGTAAGCCATCTCCTTTTGCAAAAATGTAACGTTTTTGTTGGAAATAACAGTTTGAGTAAGGTAACTTTGCTTGAACGCAGGATATTTGGGATGAAAAATCATACAGTGTAAAACATTATAATTTCACAATAAAGTCTACCCATGTTGATTTATAGAAATTACATCAAAATCACTAAAATCATTCACACTGTCAATCAACCAAAAATATGTTTTTTGCAGGTAGAAAGCTCCTATCAGAATGCCATGGGCTAAGACAGAATAGTTGGATGTCTCTTTTGGTAAACCAAGTTATTTTCCATATTTTGATAAAAAGTCTTTGCATAATCCATTATATGTTGGAAGTTTTTGGTTTCTTTTTTATATTGTTTTTAGGGTAAGGGCTTGTATCTTTTGGATGAGCTAGAAGTGGTTTTTTCTTCTAATTGTGCCAGTTGATCTTACTTCCATAGTTGCATGATTTGGTGCGAATTTGGTTTCCAATTTTTGATTGTGCTGTATTGATCAATTTTAACGGAGTACCCTGAAGCCGAACCTTATGGGCTGTCTGAACAAGGAATTCCATTGATGGATGTTGCGACTACAATGCATTATAACATAACCAAACATTTTTTACCGATTGGACAAAGATAATGGTGAATTTTGTTTAAGAAGGGAGAGTCAAATGAAACGACATAGAAAGCTGGTTGTACGTGGTTGTAATTTGCTGCTGGGGGTTGTGTTTGTTTTATGGTTGTTGATGGTTGGAACTGATTATATGCAAACGATGAAGCGATTTCATGAGCCGCTATTTGCAAGTATAGATCATGTAAAAAGCAGCGATGAAACAATGGTTTATCAAGGGGTTGGGTACCATATTGAAATGACTGTACAAAAGGAAAATCAGATGAAACTGTCTGCCATCTCATTTTATTTGTTTCAGAAATGGGTTGGTGGTGTTGTCATTGATTGATGATTTGTCATTTGAATGAGGAGGAGTTTTGTGAGTCCAAGAAATTTATTTGCTTATAATTTATCTATGATTACAGGTATGCTCTTATTTTATTTTGGTGGCTTTTTATTGTATCCGACTGAGAACCAAGGCTACGGTATTTTTTGTTTATCACTCGGTGTCGTTATATTTGTCACCAGCATTCAGAAAATCATATATGGCATGGCAAAATTAAAACATTCTGAGCGTTTTAAAACCGAAGGACAAATTTTACATGAGATCAATCAAAAAGGTCATCGCCGCCGTAAATTGAATCAAATTCAGCTTGGGATCGGATTTGTTGGATGGGTAGTTTTGGTGCTAGTGAGTTATATTAAACTTTCATTCACTTGGATTTTGGTGTTAATTGTGTTGTTTTTACTTGCATACTTACATTTTGTTCACCAAATCTATCGTTTGGATCAACTGGACAATCGGAAATAAAAGAAAAGTCTGTGCTTTTTTTACAAAATTTGACAAAAAATATTGTAACGAATAATGGTTAGCGGTATAATGCTAACAATTATAATTTTTTACAGTGACAGATGATGAGGAGGAAAATTATGGGGAGTTTAGACTGGGGAAATCTTGGTTTTACTTATCGAGAAACTGAACAACGATTTATTTGCCGCTATAAAGATGGAAAATGGGATGAAGGTGTTTTATCAACTGACGCAACGGTGCATTTAAATGAATCTGCAACTGTATTGCAATATGCACAGGCTTGTTTTGAAGGTTTAAAGGCTTATACAGCAAAAAACAAAAAGATTGTTTTATTCCGCCCCGATTTAAATGCGAAGCGTTTGCAGGACAGTTGCAGACGTTTGGTAATGCCAGTGCTTCCAATTGAAAAATTTTTAGAAGGAGTAAAGAAAACGGTCTGTGCCAATTTGAAATTTGTTCCACCTTATGGAACTGGTGCGACGTTTTATCTTCGTCCATGTTTGTTTGGAAGTGGTCCAACCATTGGAATTCAACCTTCTTTGGAATATGAATTTCGAGTGTTTGGGATCCCGGTCGGTCCTTATTATAAAGGAGAAGCTAAGTCACTTGTGTTAAGAATTTGTGAATTTGATCGGGCAGCGCCGCATGGAACTGGACATATTAAGGCTGGTTTAAATTATGCAATGAGTCTGTATCCGATTGAAGAAGCACATGAACAAGGTTATGATGAAAATATGTACTTGGATGCAGCAACTCGAACTATGGTAGAGGAAGCTGGCGGAGCGAATTTTATTTTTGTTACAGATGATAATAAAATTATTACACCAAAATCCGACAGCATTTTGCCTTCTATTACAAGACGCTCTTTACTTTACGTGGCACAGCATTATTTTGGGTTTGAGGTAGAGGAACGGGAGGTACCAGTTGCTGAGCTTTCAAGTTTTAAGGAAGCTGCATTATGTGGTACGGCAGCGGTTCTTTCCCCGATTCAAAAAATTGTTGATCACAACAGAGAAATTCAATTTTCTGGTACGCAAAATGGTTTGGGAGCGGTTACGAAAAAATTATATGATACATTGGTGGGAATCCAAATGTGTGAAGTGGAGGCACCAGAGGGATGGATTTATACAGTTGAATAAATTAAGATTACAAAATCCGTTTATAGACAAATTGATTTAATTTGTTTGTAAACGGATTTTTTGTGAAATGAAAAGGTTTCAATCTAAAGTTATCCAAACTGGTTTGTCTGGATTAGATGGATTTGAGTCAATACGCTTTTTTATTTGATCGAAGGAATATAAATATGCGTTTTGAACTGTGTCAATTCCATTTATGACAACGGTTTTACGCAATGATTTCTGCAAAAAAGTCTCTAATGCTTTGATTTTTTATATGAAAATTTAAGGAAGTAAGAATTGAAAGGTGTGTCATGCTGTAAATATGAAGATCCAAAGAAGTAAACAAAAATCAATGGGTTTCATATGTTGCTTTTTTGTTCATGCTCGTGATTTATAGAAATTGAAGAATGGAATAAAGCACTGCCATTGGTAGAATTGCTTATTAGCCCGTCCCATTTTACAAAAGGCAAGCTTGTTTCGGAAATTATAATTGTTAACCGTCCCGAATGGCAAATTTTCATCCGTTGAATTCTCCATGCTGAGGCGCTCTGTATTATAAAGTATTTTTCACGTGTAGATAATATAAAATAATATTTTTTTAAATAATTTTATAAAAAATGATTGATTATATTGGCTTATAGATTCATAAAAAATGGACAGCGCACCAAAAATGAAACTGGTACATATGATAAAAAGGATGGTATGAATGTCAAATCAAGCTTGGCTTTTGTTAATTTCATAGAAAAATAGATAAAACCAACCCAGTGACTTTGTGATTGAAGCTGGAAACATAAAAATTTGACATGCAATTTTTTAAAAAGGAAGTGAGCGAATGTTAGCAAACCAGGAGGTTGTTGTGATTGGTGGAGATGCCCGGCAGCTTGAGGTGATTCATCAATTGATTCGGGCATATGCAAAGGTAACCTTAATTGGTTATTCTGATCTAACGCAATTTCATCATACCTGTACGCTTGCAGACTGGTCAGAAATTGACCCACAAAAATTTGACTTGGTGCTTTTACCAGTTTCCGGTGTACAAAGAGATGGAGCAGTTGAAGCAGTATTTCATTCGGAGCCGATTTTTTTCACGGAGGAAATGATTCGGCAAACGAAACCAGATTGTTTATTTATGTCTGGTGTTGCTTCGGTAGCTTTTCAAGAACAGATGAAAATTTTGAATCGGAAATTAATTTGTTTATTTGATCGTGATGATCTGGCCATATATAATTCCATTCCAACCGTGGAAGGAACCGTTATGATGGTGATCCAAAATACAGATTTTACGATTCATCAAGCTAAAATCGCTATACTTGGTTTTGGTAGAATCGGAATGAGCTTGGCACGTACTTTTGGCTTGCTTGGAGCTCGGGTAAAAGTCGGTACAAGAGATTCTTCTGATGTTGCACGTGTTTTTGAAATGGGATTGTCTGGTTTTTTGATGAAGGATGCCGCTGATCAGTTATCGAATGTTGATGTAATCATTCAAACGATTCCGGCACAGATTTTAGATGCTGATTTATTGTCTGCTGTTCATCCAAAAACATTGATTATTGACCTGGCTTCTCAGCCTGGAGGAACTGATTTTGTATTTGCTAAAAAACGCGGTATGAAGGTGATTCATGCACTTGGTTTACCAGGTATTGTTGCACCGAAAACAGCCGGAAAAATGTTGGCTCAAGTCATTCAAACCGTTTGGGAAGAAGAAAAAGGAGAATAAGGAGTGAACAAAATGGATTTAAAAGGAAAGAAACTTGGTTTTGCATTAACTGGATCGCATTGTACTTTTCTTCAAGTAATAGAGCAATTGAAAAATTTGGCAGCAATCGGTGTGGATCTGTATCCGATCGTCTCACTTCCAGTTTTAAATACAGATACCCGTTTTGGGGCAGCAAAGGAATGGGTTGAACAAATTGAACAAATTGCTGGAAAACCGATTGTGTCTACGATTGCAGAAGCAGAAAAATTTGGACCACAGATTCAATTGGATGCACTAATTATTGCACCAATGACAGGAAATACCATGAGCAAGCTTGCACATGCCATTACGGATTCCCCTGTCTTGATGGCGGCAAAGGCAACGATGCGAAATGGGAAACCGATTGTCCTTGCCATCTCAACAAATGATGCACTCGGCTTGAACGGAAAAAATTTGATGCAATTGGTTTCAACCAAAAATATTTACTTTGTCCCATTTGGTCAGGATAATCCAATTCAAAAGCCGAACTCTTTAATTGCAAAACTGGATTTATTATCAGATACTGTTCGGCAAGCACTGAATGGTAATCAAATACAACCGCTTTTAATTACTTTATAAATAAAATGAAAAATTTTTCTTTAGAAATCTTGCAGGCAGTGATACAATATTGAGCAAAGAGCCGAAAAGAAAACGAATATGTTTTTACAAGTAACAGGCTGTGAAAATGAAATGATTTAGCTGTCTTTAAGTGAATGTAAATCGAGTCAAAATCAGCATCATTTGAAAAGGTTTTTTTAATTCTTGCGGCTTCATTGAAAATTTATTTGCAAAGTAACAAAAGGGGAGAAACAAAATGACGAAAAAATATCATGTAGCAGTATTAGGTGCAACCGGTGCAGTCGGGGAGCAAATGATTCGTACATTGGAAAGAAGAAATTTTCCGGTTGAACAGTTGACATTGCTTTCCTCCGCACGATCTGCAGGAAAAGAAATTACAGCCTTTGGAAAAACACATATTGTAAAAGAAGCAAAACCAGATTCATTTGAGCACGTGGATATTGCATTATTTTCCGCAGGTGGCAGTATTTCCAAACAATTTGCGCCAGAAGCAGTGAAGCGTGGTGCAGTTGTAGTTGACAATACGAGTGCCTTTCGTATGGATAAGGGGACGCCACTTGTTGTCCCGGAGGTAAATGAAGCAGATATTAAAGAGCATCAAGGCATTATTGCAAACCCGAACTGTTCTACCATTCAAATGGTTGCGGCTCTAGAACCCATTCGCCAAAAATTCGGTTTGACCAAAATAATCGTATCCACTTACCAAGCGGTTTCTGGTGCTGGTGCACAAGCAATTGAAGAGCTTCGTACACAAAATGAAGCATATTTAAAGGGAGAAGAGTTGATCGCCAATATTTTGCCTTGTGGAAGTGACAAAAAGCATTATCCGTTGGCATACAATGCTATTCCGCAAATTGATAAATTTACACCAAATGGCTATACCTTTGAAGAAATGAAAATGATAAATGAAACGAAGAAAATTATGCATGATGATTCGCTTCAGGTTGCGGCAACTTGTGTGCGGATTCCGGTTGATATGGGACATTCCGAATCGGTTTATATTGAGGTGGAAGCTTCTGGTGTGACGGTTGAAGAAATCCGGAATGTATTTGTGAATGCGCCAGGTGTGATTTTGCAGGACAATCCAGATGAACAACTGTATCCGATGGCATCAACTGCTAAAGGAAAGTTTGAGGTATTTGTCGGTCGAATTCGCAAGGATTTAAATGAAGATAGAGGTTTTCATTTGTGGATTGTATCGGATAATTTATTAAAAGGAGCGGCTTGGAATTCTGTTCAAATTGCAGAAAGTTTGATTCAATTAAAACTTGTATAAAAGTTATGTCTCGGAAGGAAGTTTTAACATGAAGGTCATTGTGCAAAAATTCGGAGGGACATCGGTTCGCGATGAAGAAGGCAGAAGTCATGCGCTTAGGCATATTCAGAATGCTTGCCAGGATGGATATAAATGTGCGGTTGTTGTTTCAGCAATGGGAAGACGTGGTGATCCGTATGCAACGGATACGCTGCTCGATTTAATTGACGGAAAGCAAACCGTGGTTTCCAAAAGGGAGCAAGATTTATTGATGGCATGTGGTGAAAATATTTCGGCGGTTGTATTTTCACAATTTTTAAATGAAAATGGTGTGCGTGCTGAAGCTTTTACAGGCGGTCAAGCCGGTATTCGAACCAATGATGGATTTACTGAGGCACGAGTGAGTGCCCTGAATCCGGAAAGGATTATAGAAGCTTTCACAAGATTAGATGTAGTTGTGATTACTGGATTTCAAGGTGCGAACCAATGGGGAGATGTTACGACCTTGGGGCGTGGTGGAAGTGATACAAGTGCAGCAATTGTTGGTGTCCTAACCCAGGCTGAACGTATTGATATTTTTACGGATGTGTTGGGTGTGATGACAGCCGATCCAAGGCTTGCCTCCGATGCGAAAATTCTTGAAGAGGTCACTTATGATGAGGTTGCGAATTTAGCACATGAAGGCGCAAAGGTCATTCATCCACGAGCAGTTGAGATTGCAGCAAGTGCTGGTATTCCACTTCGCGTTAGATGCACATATTCTGATGATTTAGGTACGATGATTACACATAAATCTGCAATTATAAAGGTTCATGAGCGTCTGGTTACAGGCATTGCACATGTAGAAAACCTTTCCCAAATCAAAGTACAGGCAAAAGTAGTGCATGAGAATTTTGCCTCACAAATTTTTCAGGCAATGGCAGATGCAAAAATCAGTGTGGATTTTATCAATATTTCCCCAAAGGAAATTGTATATACTGTTCAGGCACATGCAGCGGATCGAGCTGCACAAATTTTACAATCACTTGGCTTTATATTTGAAATGAAGTCATCCTGTGCCAAAGTGGCTGTTGTCGGTGCAGCAATTACTGGTGTTCCGGGTATTATTGCACGCATGGTTACTGCGCTGTCTAAGGAGAATATTGAAATCTTACAGTCTGCTGATAGCCTAACAACGATTTGGGTGCTGGTAGATTCATGTGATTTGAAAAAATCTGTAAATGTGTTGCACCAAGCCTTTGCATTATAATGGTATTGATGCGCTATTTGAGGTAATTTTAAAAAGCATGGATATGATTTAGAAATCATCTCAGTGATATTTTTTGGGGTATGAACATACTTGATCAGCCTTGCCGATTTCGGTAAGGTCTTTTTTGTATGGGTTGGTCACGTTTGTCTAATCTTTTTTGATACATTTAAGTTTTCTATATATTGTGTAATTATTTTTGTTTATCTGTTGTGCAATTTTTGATATTTAAGTATCCTATTTTTCATAACCTTTTGTTTTTTATTGGCTTAGACAGGGTAGATTGACTGAAATGCATAACAAATTTCTCCATTTGAACCATATTATAAATAAAATTTGTTATACGTTTCTCCATTTTTTAGATCTTGACTTCATATTACAATCCAGCAATAAAAAATCATGAATGAGATTTTGTATATACTAAGTGATTGTTCATGATTTTTTATAAACCAACAGTTCTAGTTAAAAATCTATCCATGCAGATTCGTGAAATAAAATATGCAAAATATCTTGAAAACCCGCTTTTTTTGCTTTGTATTGTCGAACGGCTTGTAAATCCATTTAAATCCATATATAATGAGTACAAATCATTGTTCGGAAGCCTTGTAGGAGGAACTCTGTGAAGAAAATTGAAAACAATCAGGTTCGTGTGCTTGCGCTTGGTGGAGCAGGTGAAGTCGGTAAAAATATGTTTGTTGTTGAGGTCGATGACGAAGCTATTGTTATTGATGCTGGCTTAAAATTTCCTGGGAGTGAAATGTTTGGAATTGACATGGTAATTCCGGATATGTCTTATATTGATGAGATTCAAGACAAAATTAAAGGGATTTTTGTTACACACGGCCATGAAGATCATATTGGTGCTTTAGGTTATTTACTCGGTAAAGTGAATGTGCCGATTTATAGTACGAAGCTGACCAATGCGTTGGTGAAGGATTTTTTATCTTATACGGGTTTGAATCCAAAAGAATTTCAATTCAAAGTAATTAATCCAGATTCAAAAATTCGTTTTGCAGGTACAACTGTAAGCTTTTTCCGTACGTTACATAATATTCCAGGAAGTATTGGGATTGTGGTGCGAACCTCATTTGGTTCTGTGGTTTATACAAGTGATTTTAAATTGGATCCATCTTTGAACCAGATGGAGAAAACCGATATTCATCGGATTTCAACTTTGGGGCAGCAAGGTGTGCTTTGTCTTTTATCGGATAGCACCAATGCAGAACAGCCAGGTTTTACGCCATCAGAATTTATTGTACGTGAAGCTTTGGTGGATGCGATTTATAATGCAAAGGGTCGTGTGATTGTTACAACGTTTGCTACCAATATTTATCGAGTTGTGCAGGTGGTCGAAGCCACCTTACAAAATCATCGAAAAATGGTGATTGTTGGACATTCGATGAAGCGAACCATTGATATTTCACAAAGATTGGGTTATATCCATACGAATAAATCGGATTTTGTTTCTGTTCACGAAATGGATAAGCATGTACCCGAAAGCCTTGTTATTTTAACAACTGGCGCACAAGGAGATCCGATTCAGGCTTTGACAAAAATGGCAAAGGGAACCAATAAGTTCGTGAATGTCGAAAAAGGTGACACAATCATTATCTCGGCAACTGCGCCTGCTGGTGATGAGCTAGATATGTCACGTGCCATTAATCATTTTACAAAAATCGGTGCAGAAGTGATTTATAACACACCAAATATTCATGTGTCTGGTCATGCGTCTCAGGAGGAATTAAAATTGATGATTCAAATGACCAATCCAAAGTATTTCGTTCCGGTACATGGTGAGTACCGCCATCAGAAAATGCACGGAAAACTTGCTTGTCAAGTTGGAATGGACAAGGAGCACATTTTAATTGTTGAGAATGGTGAAATGCTGACTTTTACAAAAGAAGGAATTCAGCCAGTTATGCGTGTACCTGCTGGTCAGGTTATGGTTGATGGACTGGGTGTTGGAGATGTCGGAAGCATTGTATTGCGAGATCGTAAGCTGCTATCCAATGATGGAATTTTGGTTATCGCAATTACATTAAATCGAAAAACCAAGAAATTATGTAAATTACCAGAAATTACTTCGCGTGGATTTGTATATGTTCGGGAATCTGAAGCGTTGATTGAAGAGGCTTGTAAGCTGTCACAAAAAATTGTTGAACAAACAACGAAAAAAGAAAATATGGAATGGTCTTTATTAAAAAATAACGTTAGGGATGCTTTATCATCATTTTTATATGAAAAAACGAAGCGCCGACCAATGATTTTACCTATCGTTCTTGAAGTATAATGAAGATAATAACCTCAAAGCCGTTTCTCATGTTTTTATGAGGAACGGTTTTTTTGTTGCAGATTTAAATTGTATAGGTTTTTCTTTTTTATCAAAAACTAAAGAAAAAGAATGGGGGATTGTATATGTCGGAATGTATGCGCGATGAAGAAGCAAAGAGTTCAGTAGATATGATAAATGAATTTGGACAAGCAGCGCCAGCAGTTCCGGTTGCTAAAATTCATTGCCTGACCATTATTGGACAAGTAGAAGGCCATGTGTTGCTTGCCAGTCAAAATAAAACTACGAAATATGAGCATATTTTGCCGCAGCTCGTTGCTATTGAGCAAGATCCAAATATCGAAGCTCTGCTTATTTTATTGAATACAGTTGGTGGAGATATTGAAGCAGGCCTGGCTATTTCAGAATTAATTGCTTCTATGTCTAAACCAACAGCTTCTATTGTGTTAGGTGGTGGTCACTCGATTGGGATGACGATTGCTGTGTCGGCCAAACGTTCTTTTATTGCGAAAACAGCAACGATGACGATTCATCCAATTCGTTTAACTGGAATGGTCATTGGTGTACCACAAACCTTTGAATATTTGGAGAAAATGCAAGAAAGAATTATTGATTTTACTACAACTCATTCAAATATTACAGAAGAGAGGCTAAAGCAATTGATGTTTACCAAAGGTAACTTAGCGCGAGACATTGGAACCAACGTGATTGGAGAAGATGCAGTCCATGTTGGCTTGATCGATGCCGTTGGTGGTTTAAAAGAGGCACTTGCTTTTTTGGAGCAGGAAATTCGTGATCAAAAAGAGAAGGGATGAATAACAGTTTGATACATACGATTGTTTCTGAAGAATGGCTGTGGAATCAGCAATCTAATACATTAGAATATGAGGTGACCTATGGAGGTATTTTAATGGATATTATAAAAGAAGCAAATGGGCAGAAAAAAATCATACGGATTTATTCCACGAATCCGCAGGCTTACTTGGTTTTCCAACCCGGTCAAATGATACAAGATGGAAATGAAAGCGTTAGATAAGATTATTTTTGAAAATTTTTCACATAAAAATGTAAGAAGTTGATCTGTCTGTAAAAATCAGAAATCGTTTCATTTGTTTACTTTCACAACTATAAAAGGTTTAAAATCCTAGATATGGTATAATGATATAAAATAAAGGAACGTTTGATAGGGGAACAAAGATGGCAAGAAAATCGAAAAAAAGTAAGAAAAAAAATTTAAAAACATTTTTATACTATGAGGTATTGGGACTGGTTTTGCTGCTGCTCAGTATTTTAGGTATTGCCAAACTTGGAATTATTGGCAAGGCTGTATATATGGTTTCAGCCTTTTTTAGCGGAAATTGGGCATTTATTCCACTGTTGTATGTTATATTTGTCGGTGGCTGGATCGTCCTAAAACAAAAGTATCCACCGTTTTTTACAAGAATTATGTTTGGAATATATTTTATTTTTACTTCTATACTTATGTATACGCATATTCTTTTATATGACCAAAAAATTGCAGCCAGCAGCTATTCCAGCACTTCGATTTTGCTGAATACATGGGAATCGTTTTATTTGGGAATGTTAGATCCATCTTTAGCCATTGATTATGGTGGGGGAATGATTGGTGGTATTTTGTATGCAGCTTTCTACATTTTATTTGATACAATTGGAACGAAAATTGTTTGCTTATTTATGATTCTATTAGGCACCATTCTTGTCTTGAATCGACCGCTTAAAGATACGATCGAAAAAATGCTTTTACCGTTTGTACGTCTGTTCCAGAAGCTAGCAGAGTGGGGCAAAGAAGATTTACGTGATGTGCAAAACAGAACGAAAGCATTTGTTGATGAAATTAAGCAAAAAGGTGAGGAAAGTCAGAAGCAAAAAGAGCAGGCTGTATCCATGCAGTCAGAGGCAAATGAAGAGGTTCATCAATTATCTTTTCATGTGATTGATTCAACAGCAGATCACTTAACACATGAAATATCGATTGATTCAACGGCAGATGGAAGCCAGGGTCTAGCAATGGAAAAGACAGCAACAGGGATGCGAATGAAGTTTGATATCAACTCAAGTAATCCGGTTGATCTGCCAAAAGAGCCAATGCTGATTTCCGAAAAACCAAAGCCATATGTTCTTCCTTCTTTAGATTTGCTACGAGAATTGTCCATAAAAAGTGGAAAGGAAAAATCCAGTGATGTGAAAAAAATGGCAGCGGAGAAGGCAAGAATTTTAGACCGCACGTTTAAAAATTTTAAAGTTGGTGCAACAGTAACCAATGTTTACGTTGGACCTGCTGTTACTAAATTCGAAGTCAACCCGCATGAAGGGGTAAAAGTAAGTAAAATTGTTAGTTTGTCTGATGATATTGCACTGGCTTTGGCGGCAAAAGATATTCGGATTGAAGCACCCATACCAGGAAAAGCTGCGATTGGAATTGAGGTACCAAATGGAGAGATTTCTATGGTTTCCCTCCGTGAAGTTTTGGAAGATAAAAGCTGTATGGAAACAGATGCTAAGCTTGTGTTTGCATTGGGACGAGATATTTCTGGCAAAGTGATTACGGCACAGTTGGAGAAAATGCCTCATTTACTGGTTGCAGGTTCTACAGGTAGCGGAAAAAGTGTATGTATTAACGGAATTATTATCAGTATTTTAATGCATGCCAAGCCAGATGAGGTAAAACTGATGATGGTTGATCCTAAAATGGTTGAATTAAATGTGTATAATGGAATTCCACATTTGCTGACACCTGTTGTAACAGATCCAAAACAAGCGGCAACAGCATTGAAAAAGGTTGTGGTTGAGATGGAACACCGTTATGAGCTGTTTTCTCACTTAGGCGTGCGAAATATTGATGGCTATAATGCACAGGTGATGAAAAGTCAAGAACCAGAGAAAAAAATGCCATATATCGTTGTGATTGTGGACGAACTGGCAGATTTGATGATGGTTGCTTCATCAGAAGTAGAGGATTGTATTATGCGTTTAGCCCAAATGGCACGTGCAGCTGGTATTCATATGATTATTGCTACTCAAAGACCGTCTGTAGATGTGATTACAGGAATTATTAAAGCAAATATCCCATCTCGGATTGCTTTTGCGGTATCATCACAGATTGATTCACGTACGATTTTGGATACAGGTGGCGCTGAGAAATTATTAGGACGTGGTGACATGTTGTATTTACCCATCGGACAAAATAAGCCGATTCGTATACAGGGAGCATATATTTCCGATGCAGAAGTTGAGCGTATTGTCACTTATGTTGCCAGTCAGCAGCAGGTAGAATACGATGAGGAGATGTTACTTCCTGCTGATGAATCTGATGAAAATCCAATGGATTATGATGAGTACTTTGAGGATGCGGTTGCATTGGCAATTCAATTACAAGCTGCTTCTACTTCCATGCTGCAAAGAAGATTTCGTATTGGCTACAGCCGTGCGGCAAGAATCATTGATACAATGGAAACGGTCGGCGTTATTGGACCATATGAAAATGGCAAACCACGCAAAATTTTATGGACAGAAGATGATCTGAGTCGCTTGAACAAAAGAGCTTAATTGACAAAGAAAGGGATTGGCATTGTCCTTGAGTTTGTAAAATCAAAAAGGTAGGAACAAAACGAGAATTTATATCTTTTTGAATAAATATTTTTATTTGAATGATAAAGTTTATTATGTTAAAAAGACGAACAGATGTAAAATTTACATTATTGTTCGTTTTTTTGAATAAAATTTTTTGTACTGGTTTCTTTTTCATCAAAAATAATAAAATTTCAGGTTGGAGGGGATCAGGACAACCCTATGTTTTAAAAATGTGATTAGAACTTTTTTATAGATTTTGTGTTTTGAGATACTTACAGTAGCAAAAAGACAGACAAGCTTTTATAGTAAATTTGTGCTTTCCCAAGGAAAAGAAATTGTTTTTGGTTTTTATCTTTTGCTTTTGCCTTTTCAGTCGTTTTTTTATTTTAATTAAAGTAATTATGCTTTTGAGTATATGAATCATTTTGGAGTGCTTTCTGATCAAAGTTTAAAGTGAAAAATACAATAATTCTATTTTTTATTTGAATCCTCCCTATAAATTCCTGGTGCCTCCCAAACCAAAAAACAAAGATATGAAACGCTCCAAAGCTTCTTTGTAATAAATTTTTAATTCCATCATAGTTTTATTCTCAGCGAATAATGCCGTATAAAAAATATATTTCAATATGTAAAATGCAGTGTTTCCATTTATCTATATATAAGATTTTTTCAATGTCTTTTGTAAAAATTTCTTTTTCGATGATCTATGTCTCTTTTTATAAAATAGGCTGAGTGCTGTAAAATCATATTGCTAAATGGTTTCATACTCATTTTTCTTTGTTAGGCTTCTTTTCTCTTTAGGCTCAATGGATGAGCAATATTTTTTATCAGTTTTAAATTTTAAATCTATGTCATGTCGTATTGTCAAAAGAAAAATGAGTATTTTTTGCTTGGATTTTCTAGAATCGGTTTACTTTTTCTGAAATCACACAAACTAAAGCAATCAAAGAAAAAAGTAGGTGTTCATTTTGATTTCGGAAAAAATTGAGCGTTATCCAGGATTTCGGCTGCATTTGTTGCCAACGCAAAAATTTCAAACAATAACTTGTTATTTTCGGTTTATTCATCCATTGGAGAAGCAAGAGATTCATTATGCTCAGATTTTGCCTTTTGTATTACTTCAGGGCAGTCAAAAATTCCCAAATAAAAATGCAATTCAAAAGGAATTGGATCGTTTATCGGGAGCGCTTTTATCGGCACAAGTTACAAAACGTGCCGATAAACAAATCATTAGCTTTTGTTTGGAAATGCTGAATCCGAAATGGGCGGCGGATTCAGCACATATGCAAGAGGATGCTTTTGCTCTTTTAGAAGATATATTGTTTGCTCCATTTTTAATAGAGAATCAATTGTCATCGAATTTGATTGCATTGGAAAAAGAAAAAGCCATTGCCCGTTTAAAAGGGCAAAAAGATGATAAAATTCAATATGCAAATGAAAAACTGATTGAAAATTTATATGAAAATCTCCCGTATGGTTTGTCTATTTATGGGACAGAAGAAGGTTTGCAAGCAGTAACATCTGAAAGCTTAACCGCATATTATCAAACATTCTTTCATACACAGCAAATTGAGGTTTACTTGCTTGGGGATTTTGAATCTGAACAAATGAGTCATTGTTTTATGAAATATTTTGCTAAGCATTTTCAAAACGGAAAAGAATTTCAACCTTTTCAAAAAAAAAATTGGCAATTGGATCATCCAAAAGAGATGGTGCAAACTGAGCCCATCGCACAGGCAAAGTTACATTTGGGATTTGAAACGGATGCAACTTTTGCCAGAAATGATTATGAGGCAATGCAAGTATGCAATGGAATTTTCGGTGCATTTACACATTCCAAATGTTTTTTAACTGTTCGGGAAAAATACAGTCTGGCTTATTATATTACTTCAAAACTTGAAAGCCAACATGGTTTTTTAACAGTGATGACTGGAATTGATGCGAAAAATGAATCGAAAACGCGGGAAATGATCTTAAAGGCATTGGATCAAATCCAAAATGGACAAGTTACCGAAAAAGAATTAAAGCAAACAAAAGCGGCATTGAGAAATGAATTGTTATGCGCACTTGATGATCCTAGAGGAATTTTAGAATTGAGCTTGCATCAAATTCTGTCCGGAAAAAAACGGACTTTTCATGAATGGCTGGAAAATTTATCACAAGTTACAAAAGAAGATGTCGTGTGTGTAAGTCGACAAGTCAAATATATTGGAAGTTTTTTCTTAAAAGGAGAAGAATCATGAAAATCGTTGAAATTTCATTTTTACAGTCCAAATTATATAGCAAAATATTACCAAATGGTTTAACGGTGTCTGTTTTACCAAGACCAGAGTTTCATCAAACCTATGGAATTTTTGCTACTGATTTTGGCTCGATTGATTGTGAATTTATCCCGAATGGTCAAAAAGAGTGGATTAGGATTCCAAATGGGACAGCACATTTTTTGGAACATAAAATGTTTGAAAAAAAAACAGGCGATGTATTTCAGCAATTTGCCAAGCAGGGAGCCTCAGCTAATGCATATACTTCCTTTACACGTACGGCTTATTTATTTTCTTGTACCGATGCTGTTTGGGAAAATACTGAAACATTAATTGATTTTGTACAAGAACCCTATTTTACTTCGGAAACTGTACAAAAAGAACAGGGAATTATCGGAGAAGAAATTCAAATGTACCGAGATGATATAAATTGGCAGTTGTATTTCGGTACCATCGGCAGCATGTACCCGACACACCCGGTTCAAATAGATATTGCTGGTACCAAAGATTCGATCGCTGAAATTACCACAGATATTTTATATGCCTGTCATCAAACTTTTTACCATCCGAGCAATATGGTGTTATTTTTAGTTGGAAATGTGTATCCAGAAGAAATTATAGATAGAATTGAAAATAATCAAAGTAAAAAGTTATTTCATCCAACTATGCCAATTGTTCGCAAAATCTATTATGAAGATGGAAAGGTAACATCTAATAAGCTGGAGATGGCTGTTCAAATGCCAAAAATGAATATTGGACTTCGTGCAGATATTGCCTATGAAAAAAATGGTGGACAGCGGATAAAGGATGAATGGATAAAAAGTTTATTGCTTTATTATTTATTTGGACCGCAAAGCCAAAATTATTTGGAACTAATGGAGCAAGAGTTGTTTACCAATCAATTTTCATTTGACTATACGGAGGAAAGAAGCTTCGGTTTTGGGATTATTGGTGGACAAACGAAGCATCCTGAAGCATTAAAAAATAAAATTTTTCAAATTTTACAAGAAAGCCAAAAAGGAAATTTTGATGTTGAAGATTTTGAACGTTTAATGAAAAAGCAGCATGGACAATTTTTAATGAGTTTTCGCAATCTAGATTGGATCGCCAATCAATCTATTCGTTATATGCTTCAAGGGACTTCTCTTTTTGAGATTCCAGAAATGATTCAAACCATTTGTATAGAAGATTTTGTTACAGCTGCTCAAAATTGGTTTTGCCCAGAAAATTTATCAAGTTTTACAATTTTCCCAAGGAAATAACGTTTAATTCTAAGGCAATATATTGTACAATGGAATATATTTCCAATAGAAAAGAGTATTTGAAATGAAAAAAGCATTGATTACCGGTGCAAGTGGAGAAATCGGTACCGCAATTGTTGAATGTTTAAGAAATGAATATGAAATTTATGCGCATACTTTCCAAAAAAAGGATTTTTTGCAAACAAAATTTGCATCTGAAATTCAGGGTGGCTCCATACATATTGTAAAAGCAGATTTAAGTATATCGACCGGTGTTGCAGATTTGTTACAACAAATTCCATGTGTACCAGATTTACTTATTTATTGTGCTGGAAAAGAGCTTTATGAATTGTTTACTGATACGTCAGAGCATGAATATGCAAAAATGTTGAAACTGCATGTAGAAAATCCGATGAAAATAGTTCAACAGATGTTGCCCTCTATGATTGCCAAAAAATATGGGAATATTATACTGGTTTCAAGCGTTTGGGGACAAGTTGGCGCATCTTGTGAAGTTTTGTATGCAACATGCAAAGGCGCGCAGCAAGCATTTGTAAAATCGTTAGCAAAAGAAACAGCACCCTCAGGAATTCGAGTAAATGCTGTAGCACCAGGAGTTGTAGATACAAGAATGATCAGGGATTTTACAGAAGAAGAACAAAAAAAGTTGATTGAGGAAATTCCAATGGGAAGGTTTGCCCAGCCAAATGAGATTGCCGAGGTCATTCGATTTCTATCATCAGATTTAAGCAGTTATATGACTGGATCGGTTGTAACTGTTTCTGGTGGGTGGCAAATCCCCTAGTTTTCTTTACGCATTCTATATTTTTTGTGTTGTTTCTTTTGTATCAATAGAAATATGTAGTAAAATAACCATGTGCGTATTTTTATGTAAAGAATTATTTATGGAATAACGAAAGGAATACTTCTTGTAAAGGGTGAAAAATCTGTGCCGGATTTAGGAAATAAATTAAGAGAAAAAAGAATTTCGCTTGGTTACTCACTAGACGATATCCAAGAAAAAACAAAAATTCAAAAGCGTTATTTAGAAGCGATTGAAGACAGCGATTTTGCACGGTTGCCCGGGAGCTTTTATGTACGGGCTTTTATTCGTCAATATGCTGAATCTTTAAATATGGATGCAGACGAATTGTTAAATGAACTTGATCCACATCGCAAAGTAGCTGATGTTGTTCATGAGCAGCCACACAGCTATAGGAAAGAAGCAAAAGAGGCAGTATCTCCTCAACCTTCACTGTCAAGAATTCGAAATGAGAAGGAACGTTTGAATCATAAATATAGTAAGATCATTGATTTGATTCCTAAGATTTTACTCATTTTATCTATCTTGGGAATTGTATTTTGCATTTGGAAGTTTTCTCCGTTTTTTAAAGAAAATGGAAAGGAAAACCCAAATCAAACTCAGCAAGAAGATGGACCACAAATGAATGTAAATGATCAGTTAGACCCTGCAGATCAGCTTGATCAAAATCTGGATGATACAAAAGACAATCCAGAAGATCAGTCAAAAGACAATCCAGATGATATTGTACCTCCATCAGAAAACGTTGAAGCTTCACTAACGGCAGTAAAAACAGAGGAAAATGTGACAACCTATGAATTAAAAGGTGCCAATCAGTTTCAAGTGCGTGTGGTTTCAAATGGGCTGAGTTATATAGATATTAAAGATTCTGCTGGAGAAATGGTATATTCCGGTGAAATTACTGAAGGTGATGAAGTGAGCTATGATTTTAGTGAAGAACGTTCCATTCAATTAAATTTAGGGCGTTCAACCGATGTAATCGTATATGTAAACGATGAAGAATTGGCTTATGAAATTCCACCGACCGAAGCTGTTCATCAAAAAATTGTGATTAACTTTATTCCGTTGGAAAGTTAATGGGGGGAGGCAAAATTGAATTTACCTAATCGAATTACCATTGCTAGAATTTGTCTAATTCCTTTGTTTTTAGTTATTATGTTATTGGATTTTGGCAATTTTGAAGTGGCAGATGTGAGTTATCCGGTTTCCCATTTTATCGGAGCGTGTATTTTTATTTTTGCTTCCGCGACAGATTGGGTAGACGGATATTATGCACGAAAATATAATTTGGTTACAAATATGGGAAAGTTTCTTGATCCATTAGCTGATAAGCTATTGGTAACTGCAGCATTTGTGCTGCTTGTAGAGCTTCAGTATGTACCAGCTTGGATTGTTGTTTTGATTTTAAGCCGTGAATTTGCTGTAACCGGTCTTAGACTTTTATTGGTTGAGGGTGGGGAAGTTTGTGCTGCTAGCATGCTTGGAAAAATTAAAACAGTAACTCAGATTGTAGCAATATCTGCTTATTTGCTGCATGATTTTCCTTTATCATTCATTCCAGGTTATTTGAATTTATCGGTTTCTTTTTCAGATTTGATGATATATATTGCACTGTTTTTTACCGTTTATTCTGGCTATGATTATTTTGTGAAAAACCGTGCAGTATTTCAAAATTCGAAATAAAAGTTTGTAATTTATCAATTTATAATGATTGATAGTTGGTAATTTGATTAGAGAAATAAAAGCTTATGGTATGTTTGAAAAATCGGTTTGTTAAATGCAAAAATAAACAGTGTTAAAAAGAGCGTATAGAACATTTTTTGTTCTTATACGTTCTCGTTTTATGTATAAACAATTTTTGGTTTGATGAGGAGAGAGTTGAATGCGAGCAGAACTAATTTGTGTTGGTACAGAATTGCTTTTGGGGCAGATTGTCAATACAAATGCACAGTTTATCAGTCAAAAACTTGCAGAAATTGGTATTGATGTTTATTTTCATACAGTGGTTGGAGACAACATAAAACGAATTCAACAGGCCATCACAATTGCCAAAACGCGTGCAGATGTGTTAATCTTCTCTGGCGGTTTGGGTCCTACAGAAGATGATTTAACAAAAGATGCAATTGCTGATTACTTACAAATCCCACTGATTGAGCATACAGCGTCCGCAGAAAAAATCATTCGTTTTTTTCAAAAAAGAAACATCGAAATGCCTGAGAATAATTTAAAGCAGGCTACAATTTTTCAGCATGCCGAACCGTTTGCCAATCCCAATGGACTGGCGGTTGGATGTGGTTTGAAAATAGAAAAACATATCTATTTGGTCTTTCCAGGTCCTCCATCTGAGATGCAAACAATGTTGGTGCAAGAAGGGATCCCTTATCTTTTAAAAATAAAAGAAGATCATTGTCTCATTTTTTCTAAGATTTTGCGTTTTTTTGGCTATGGAGAATCTAAAATTGTCAATGATATTCAAGATATTATTGCCCAGCAAGATGAAGTAACGATTGCTCCTTTACTGGATGACGGTGAGGTGACACTTCGTTTAACAACAAAGACGAATACAAAAGCAGAGGCAGAAAATCAATTTGCCCCGATTCAAACGCGAATTTTAATGGTACTAAAAAATTATTATATTGGTGAAGGAAATATGCGTTTACCAGAACGACTCTTACATTTTTTGTGTGAAAATCATTGGACGATTGGAAGTGCAGAGAGTTTTACTGGGGGGCAGTTTTTAGCAGAATTAATTAAACTTTCCGGTGCCTCAAAAGTAGTAAAAGGTGGATTGATTACTTATACCAATGAAATGAAGCAAAAATTATTGGGTGTATCAGATGAGACACTTCGTACTTTTGGTGCGGTAAGTGCTGCGTGTGCTAGGGAAATGGCATTTGGTGTAGCGAAAAATCTGGGTGTGCATATTGCAGTAAGCTTTACTGGGGTTGCAGGTCCAAATCAGAGTGAAGAAAAAAAAATCGGCACAATTTTTATTGGTTATTTGATTCATGGGGAAACATATGAACAATCATTATACTTATCTGGTACTCGAGAGGCCATTCAAAAGCAGGCTGTTTTGCATGCTTGTGCTTTTATTTATCGATGTTTAAAAAATGATTTTCAAGCAAAAAAAGGTTAGTTTACTTCATTTTTATTAAGATCATTTCTTTTTTCTTATAAAAAAAACGAATAGATGTTCGTGTTTTTGTTGCGAACTGATTGAAAAACATGTATAGTATAGTTAATATAACGAAGGGAGAGCATAAAAAATGTCCGATCGTAAGGAAGCATTAGCAAATGCATTGAAACAAATAGAAAAACAGTTCGGGAAAGGCTCCATTATGAAATTGGGTGAGCAGACGGATCGAAGAGTTTCTACAATCTCAACTGGCTCTTTATCTATAGATATAGCCCTAGGAGTAGGTGGATATCCACGTGGTAGAATTATTGAAATTTACGGACCAGAAAGTTCTGGTAAAACAACAGTTGCGCTCCATGCCATTGCAGAAGTTCAAAAGCAAGGTGGTACGGCTGCTTTTATTGATGCAGAACATGCACTGGATCCCTCTTATGCGGAGAAGTTGGGTGTTAATATTGATGAATTGCTTTTATCACAACCTGATACCGGTGAACAAGCATTAGAAATTGCCGAGGCTTTGGTTCGTTCTGGTGCGATTGATATCATTGTTATTGACTCTGTTGCGGCACTTGTACCGAAAGCGGAAATTGATGGAGAAATGGGAGATACACATGTCGGGCTACAAGCACGTTTGATGTCACAGGCATTGAGAAAACTTTCTGGTGCAATTAATAAATCCAATACCATTTCAATTTTTATCAATCAAGTGCGGGAAAAAGTCGGTGTAATGTTTGGAAATCCAGAAGTGACACCTGGTGGTCGCGCGTTGAAATTTTATTCAACCGTTCGTCTGGAGGTTCGCCGCAGTGAGCAATTGAAACTGGGAAATGATCTGGTTGGAAATCGTACAAAAGTTAAAGTCGTAAAAAATAAAGTTGCACCTCCATTTAAAGTAGCAGAGGTAGATATTATGTATGGCGAAGGAATTTCAAAGGAAGGTGAATTATTGGATATCGGTTCTGCGTTGGATATTGTTCAAAAAAGTGGTGCTTGGTATTCCTATAACAATGAAAAACTGGGACAAGGTCGAGAAAATTCCAAAGTATTTTTAAAAGAAAATCCAGATGTTGCAAAACAAATTGAGAAAAGTATTCGGGATTATTATAAGCTGGACGGAGAGCCTACTCCTGTTGAAAAAATAGACGATGTATTTGATTTATTGGGTGGAGATTCAGAATAAGCATATTAAGTGGTTTTGATAAAAGTTAAGCCAGTACAAATGAAACAATTTTTCATTTGTACTGGCTTTTTATAGTTTTTTTGTTAAATCATCTCGGGAATATAGTACAGAATAAAAGGGATTTGATGTTGTAAAGAGATTATGGAACTATGAATGTCTGGGAAACTTTATGAGCAATAATTTTTCTTATGTTTTTATTATACTAAGCTAAGGTCGTAATGTATTTTGGTTTTAATAGACAAATCTGTCTAGGTTTTTAAGACCATATTTACAATGGGAAATGACATAATTTGTAAAAAATCTTGATTGAATTGGATTCCAAGATTTTACTATAACGATTATAAATAATATTTCTATGATCAACAGCAAAATAAATACGAATGGATAAGTTTTTCTCTTTTGTCTGCCTAATTTGGGAGATTGGTAAAAGTTTATTCATCTTTTTTTATTCTAGCCACATCTTTCCAAATACTTATTGCTTAAAGATTGCCGCTTCCTTTAAAAAATATATGTAAAAAAATCATTTATATATAAATATATATTATATTTTAAATAAAACAATAAAAATGATAAATTTATTTAAAATGATATAAAAAAATTCTTCTTATTTTTTATGGAATTTTATGCAGTGATGTTTTTAGACAATTGTAAAATAAATTTTTTTGATAAAACATGAAATGTGTAAGATACGGGGAAACTATATCATAAATAGGGTAAGAATAAACAGCAGGAGGCATATTATGAACGAAAAATATCCTGAATTGATTCGTGAATCAGAAAGAATCGGAAAGCCAATGGATCTGTTTTGGAGTTGGTTTTCTTTAAACATTGGAATTATGGGGTTGGTTTATGGTGGAACGATTGTCAGTTTTGGATTAAGTTTCATACAAGCACTGGTTGCGGCATTTTTTGGAGCGGCATCTTTTTTATTGATTGGTTATTTAAGTTTACCAGGTAAAAAAGGCGGGGCGGTTACTTTTATTTTATCACGTGCATCATTTGGAAAAAAAGGAAACATCATTCCAGCAATTTTATGTTGGATTTGTCTGGTTGGTTGGCTTGCAGTCAATGTAGCAACCGGAACCTTTTCACTAAATACGTTAATTGGAGCTTTTGGTGTGACAATTACCGATATCACAACGATGGTTAGCTTAGTGATTTTGGTTGTTTTTATTTTGGGTGCAGCAGTTGTCAAGCAGGATATTTTAGTAAAAGCACAGACCTTTTTTTCTTATATATTTGGCGCGTTAACAGTTGTAATTTTAGCGGTTTTGATTCCAAAAACAGATTGGTCCGTTTTGTTTGCCATGGAAAACGGTTCTTGGCTTGGTGGAGTTTTACCAGCCATTTCTATTGTGATTGCTGGCTCTGCGCTAAGTTGGGCAATGGTTGCTAGCGATTATTCCGTTTATCAAAATCCGAAAACTACATCTGATCGTCAAATTTTTTGGTATACGGTGCTTGGCTCAGCGATACCGTTGTTTATTTTGATGGTTTTGGGAATTTTAATGACTTCGAATGCACCAGAAGCAATGGCATCGGATGATCCGATTGCTGGATTGGCTCGACAAATGCCCTCTTGGATGGTTATTCCGTATTTTTTCACTGCTTTAGGCAGCATTATTCCTCCAGCCGTAATTTCGTTACGCTCAGCACGTCTAAGTTTGGATGCAATGAATATTCAAGTTTCTGACCGTATTTCTGTTGTGATACATGGTCTAATTATGATTATTTTGCCAGTGTACGTAATTTTCATTAACGGTGATTTTCTGGGTGCATTTTATATGTTTCTTGGCTATGTTGGGATTTGTTTGGCTGCATGGGCTTCAATATTTATGGCAGACTATATGGTATTGCGGAAAAAACAAGGCTATTTTCCGGATGATATTTCTGGTGATCAGACATACAATCCAGTCAATTGGATTACAATCGGGATTTGGTCACTTAGTGTGTTGATTGGTTTTCTTTTTACCAATACACCATGGTTTAATGGACCATTTGCCAAAGGAATTTTCCAGGATAACAGTTTAGGTGTTCTGTTGGCGTTTGCAGTTGGTTTTATATTGTATTTTGTTTATGCGAAAAAACAGGTGAAAAATAATGAAAATGTGAGGGAAGTAAAATGAGTATTCATATTGGAGCCCAAAAAGATGAGATTGCAGAAAATATATTGTTGCCAGGTGATCCGTTACGTGCAAAATATATTGCAAAAAATTTTTTAACCGATGTAGTTCAGTATAACGAAGTACGAGGGATGTATGGGTATACAGGTGTGTATAAAGGAGAAAAAATTTCTGTACAAGGCACCGGTATGGGTATCCCGTCAATTTCCATTTATGTGACTGAGCTTATTCAAGCTTATGAATGTAAAAATTTGATTCGCATTGGAACTTTAGGTGGAATGAAACGTGAGGTGAAAATTCGAGATATTGTATTGGCGATGGCAGCTTCACATGATTCAAATGCCAATACAAGAGTTTTCCCGTTTATGACGTATGCACCGCATGCTTCTTTTTCCTTGCTTGAAAAAGCGTATCAAATTTCTAAAAAATATGAAACGGTGCCGGTTCATGTCGGTGCAGTTTATACAGGTGATTTGTTTTATGAAGAAGATGAAAGTCATATTGAAAAGCTAGCAGATTATGGCGTACTCGGTGTGGATATGGAAACAAGCGGTTTGTATACATTGGGTGCTAAATATGGAGTAAACACGCTCAGTATTATGACGGTTAGTGATCATTTATTAACTGGAGAAGAAACCACTTCTGATGAGCGGCAAACCACCTTCCATGATATGATTACAATTGCTTTAGAAACGTTATTATGAATGTAAAAAAATCCGGTGCTTCTACCTTGGTTTTACATGGTGCAGTAGCCGGATTTGCTCTTTTATAACAAGAAAAGAGGCTTGGTTTTATCTATAACCGATATATTTGACATTGATTGTTAATACGGATACATTGCATGTGGAAATGGATCGGCATATACCCAAAATCGTTCGTTTTGTATGTTTGGTTTGTCCTTTGCTTTTTTTGCTTTTACTTTTAGTTTATCTAAAGTTTCTGATTTAAGCTGTTTGATTTGCTGTGTATATAACTCCAAAATTTTTTCACAAAACATATATGCAGAAAAATCAAGTTTTCCTTTCAAAATGTGGATATCCAAAAATAATTATTTTATATTTTTGGATATTTTGATGATTAAAAAATGAGATTGGGCTACCGTATTTGGTCTTGCGAAGTTGAATTTTTGCTTCATTGTTTACTTTTCTAGGATGGTATACGATTTTGTCGATTATCGGGTCGGTTCTGGCAAGTGGATGAATAGCAATCATGCCATTTTTTCGAAAAAGAAATTTCGAGGAGTAAAAGACAAGGCATTGGTTTTTAATAAGATGGTTGCACGTTCCTATAGAACCGTTATCATTGTCCCTGATGTGTCGGATGTGATAGTTTTCGCTTGTGTGCACACCCTTTTTAAGTAAGAAGCAAAATAAAAAACTGTTTTCTCCAAATTTTATATAATATTTCTAAAATTTTATGAAAAATATTTATAGTCACCACGATTCCTTATAAAAACAATTAATTTTAAAAAATATATTAAAAATTAAATAAAAATAACGAATTTTGATTGAGAAGTAAATATTTTGTGCATAATTGGTCGTTTTTCGTTCATAATTGGTAGAAATTATAATAAATAAATATATGGGCTAAGCACCGAATCACTCTTTTTTCATACGTTAATAAAAACGATGAAAGGAGCAAACCAATGAAAAAATATATCGTCGGTCTAGTCTCTATTTTTTTGTTCATTATGCTTAGTGCATGTGATCAGGAGAATAGTCAGCAAGAGAAAATACATGTTGCGGAAGTTACTCATTCTCTGTTTTATGCACCATTTTATGTTGCGCTGTCAGAAGGGTTTTTTACCGAAGAAGGGCTGAATGTATCGTATCAAACTGTGCCAGGCGGAGATAAAACTATGACTGCACTTCTTTCTGATGCGGTTGATATTGCACTGGTTGGTCCCGAAACTTCCATTTATGTATATGGGCAAAATGCCAAAGATCCAGTTGTCAGCTTTGCACAGTTGACCCAAAAGGACGGTACGTTTCTCGTTGCAAGAAATCCACAATCTGAATTTTCGTTTTCACAACTAAAAGATTCTGTTTTTTTGGGACAACGTCAAGGTGGGATGCCACAAATGGTTGGGGAGTTTGTTTTACGGAAACATCAGATTGATCCACAAAGAGATTTAACACTCATTCAGAACATTGATTTTGGCAATATTCCGTCTGCGTTTATTTCCGGAACTGGAGATTACGTCCAATTGTTTGAACCAACTGCAACAATTTTTGAAGAAGAAGGAAGGGGACAAATTGTAGCTTCTTTTGGCGAGGCATCAGGGTTGATTCCATACACGGTATTTATGGCCAAAACAAGTTATGTGAATCAAAATTCTGAGCTTGTTTCTCGTTTTACCAAAGCAATTTACAAGGCAGAACAATTTGTTGCTCAAAAGGATGCAGCAACCATTGCAAAAGCTGTCTACCCATATTTTAAAGAAACGGATTTGGCAACCATTACGAAAGTAATCAAACGTTATCAGATACAGGATACTTATGCAAAAAATCCAATCATTGATGAAACGGAATGGCAAAATTTACTTGAAATTATGAAGCAATCAGGTGTTATCCAAGCGGACGTACCATATCAAGTTCTCGTGAATACCGAAATTGCAAAGACGAGCATGAAGTAGGTGAAAAAAGTGAGCATTTTAACTGTTGAAAATGTTTCGCATGCATTTTTTACCAAAGAAAATTGTCGCATTGTTTTAACAGATATTTATTTCCAACTGAAGGAAGGAGAGCGAGTAGCTTTTCTCGGACCGAGTGGATGCGGAAAATCGACATTGCTTTCTGTGATATGTGGAATGTTAAAGCCCACACAAGGAACAGTTTACTTTGATGGTGTACCTGTAACTGCTCCAGATGGACAAATTGGATATATGTTGCAGCAAGATTATTTATATCCGTGGTTGACGGTTAAAGAAAACGTGATACTTGGGCTGAAGATTCGAAAGTCTTTTACTCAAGAAAACCGTGTATATGTTGAACAATTGCTAGAGTCGGTTGGCCTGTCAGATACAAAGGAACAAATGCCTAGTGAATTATCTGGTGGCATGCGCCAAAGAATTGCATTGGTTCGAACAATGGCAACACAACCAAAGTTGTTACTTTTAGATGAGCCGTTTTCTGCTTTAGACTATCAAACAAAGATTAAATTAGAAAAAATGGTTTTCTCAATTTTAAATCAAATGGGAAAATCTGCTATTTTAGTTACACATGATATCGAAGAGGCTGTTGCAACCAGTGATCGGGTGTTATTGTTTAAACGCAATCCGGGAGAAATTGTGCAGGTATTTGAAATCCCAGAGGAAATTCGCAAGGCTGATCCGTTGGAAGCAAGAGGACTTCCGAGCTTTCAGAAGCATTTCCGTCAAATTTGGAAGGAGATGGAACAGCTTGAATCAGAAAATTAAGTTACAATACCAAACTTTTTTAAAAGAACGGCGGAAAATCAAAGGTTTGATTTTAGGCTGTCAAGTATTGATTTTTTTCGGTTTTATTTTTCTCTGGCAGTTGGCAAGCATGAGAGGTTGGATCGATCCGCTTTTATTTTCTTCGCCAAGTCGGATCTTTACTTTACTGAAGCAATATGTTGCTCAAGAGATTATTTTCAATCATATGTATGTAACGGTCATGGAAACGGTTGTTGCATTTTTATTCAGTACAATTATAGGTACATTGATTGCCATGTTGCTTTGGTGGAGTCGGACTTTAGCGCAGATTATGGATCCGTATTTGGTTGTATTAAATGCTATGCCAAAAGTTGCACTGGGCCCCATTGTCATTGTGATTTTTGGACCAAATATGACTTCCTCAATTGCCATGGGGGTATTTATTTGTTTAATTGTTACCATTCTCGTAGTTTATGACCGTTTTGCTGGAACAGATGAAAATTACACAAAGGTGCTGCGTACATTTGGCGCAAGCAAACGACAAATTTTTCAAAAGTGTATTTTTCCGTCCTCGTTGCCAACGATTATTTCCACTTTAAAGGTCAATGTTGGTTTAGCGTGGGTCGGAGTGATTGTTGGTGAGTTTCTGGTTTCCAAGGAGGGTCTGGGGTATTTAATTGTTTATGGTTTTCAGGTATTTGATTTTACTTTAGTATTAATGAGTACTTTATTGATTTTATTTTTTGCAGCAGCGATGTACTTTATCGTTGAGCGTATCGAATTCTTCTTATTGAAATCTCGTAAAATATCTAAGTAAAAAAATAAATTTTCTTAGAGATGTCTCATTTTTAGAAAGGTCTTCTCAAAAGCCAAATATTTTATTTATTTGACGATATGACTGTGTTTTGAGACAATCGGTATTGTATTAAAATCTGCGTTTAAATGCTTGGATTTTGCTTGATTTTGAAGGGAAATACGACAGAAAATTGAGAAATGTTGACGATAAACAGTGATAAGGAGTATTTAACAGCAACTTACTATGCTCCCCATTTATCTATTTTTTAATAAGGAAAGCAGACATTGCGTACAGACTGGTGGTGTGCTAGAGATAAGGAAATAGATAAAAATGGAATAAATTTTACGAATTTTTCGTAATAAATATTTTGAATATGGATATGAAAATTAGCCATGTTTATTCTGCTAATGATGGGAGAGGAAGAAATAACAGATCACGGTCCATTTCAGTTTTCTAAAATTGTAAATGAAAACCTATTAAAAATAATGTCATGGGGTAAGGAAACTTTTCCTTACCCTCTAAAAGATGTTATTGTCATTCAATCAAAGTGAGATCACTTCCCATTTTTAGAGAGATAGCAAAGTCAGCCAAGTCAATCAACGGTCGAGGTTGGGTGTAAGTCCGTTCATTTTAATCCTGATAGTTGCCTACTATCTCTGCTGTGATAAATGTCTGATTGGAGTTCTACAAGCTTAGAGAATTCAGATGAATATATTTGAACCAGCAGTAAGCTACCATCATCATATGTATGGCAGTAAACATCACAGGAAGGTTACGGCTGTGTCAGATTTGGTGTGAAAGGAGCTTTCTGCCCCAAAGTCACATCATAATTTAAAGAGGATATTGAGAAGAGGGTTAGAAGGCAGCAACGAAACACTGCTTGTCATAGGTAGAAAAGAGTAAATTTTGATTTATGGAGGAGTCTTATTGAAACATACTATGAGTTGTGCCGCTATATGGATTGTTATGTTTTTATTTATGCTTGTTATAGTGCCGTGTGCGGCTTTTGCATATGATGTGCCGGATTTTGATACAATTAGCGAACAGCTCGAAGCAGATGTCAAGGCGTATCATATTCCAGGGATGGCGGTGATTGTAGTTAATAAGGACGATGTGTTATTTGCCAAAGCCTATGGCAATTGCGAGAGTATTGATATGCCCTTTATTATAGGATCTATGAGCAAATCTTTCACGGCATTGGCAATCATGCAACTTGTCGAGCAAGATAAGATTGATTTGGACACGCCAATTTCAGACTACATTGATGTGTCGTTATACCTAAAAGACGCATTGGATGGTAACAGGATTACAGTTAGGCAGTTGCTTAATCATACAAGCGGACTTGGTATTTACCAAAGATTTGGGTCTGCAAAAATTACCGATAGCTACGGTAAATATGAATATGCAAATGTAAATTACGGTTTGCTCGGAAAGATTATAGAATCAGTAAGCGGTAAAAGTTATTCAGATTATGTAGAGCAGTATATCTTTTCTCCACTTGACATGGAGCATTCATCAGCTACATTCGATAACAGTAAGGCTGACGGGCTTATTGCCGGATATAGAAATTATTTCGGCATACCTATCGCAGGAGAACCCGACTATCCCGATGACCGTTCATGGTCAACCGTCCCTGCTGGATACATAAGTTCTTGTGCCTCGGACATGGGAAATTATTTGCAAATGTATCTGAATAACGGCAGCGGCATTATCAGCCAGGACAGCCTTGACACTATGTTTTATGATAATGTGCCGCAAGATGAAAACAATCTGTATTTCTATGGAATGGGTTGGGTCTTATCCAATGACTTTGATGAACCAGTTTTCAATCATTCTGGATTAGTCGAAAATTACACATCTAATATGTTTATTTTTCCAGAAAGCGGAATTGGTATCGCAGTTTTAGTGAATATGAATGACTACTTTGTGGGCAATAATCTGATAAACAATATTATAATGCCTCTTTTTGGAGAAGAAATGTCGGAAGTTTCAGATAATATTTATGTCAGATACCATATTTTGCTCAATCTAATCTATCTTTTGATTATGATAATTGCTGTGTTCCCGATACTCGTTATTAGGAGATGGAAGAAAAAGAATCATACAAAGAAACAAATTGTTATAGATATTCTAATACATGGCATTCTGCCTATTATTCTATTGCTCTTACCGTATTTACTAGGTGTTCCTCTTTGGGTGGTGTGGTACTTTGTAAAAGATTTGTTCTTTGTTTTAGTTGTAAGTGCGTTCTTGTTGCTATTCATCGGAATATATAAAGTTTTTGTAACATTGAAATAAAAATAGCGCTGAATTTTAATTTGGAGGACTATAGCAAAGCCAGCCGAGCCAATCAACGGTCAAGATGAACGGCGCATTTGCGCCACCATAGGATCAATCACATTTTCTTGTTTTAAAGCATGATCGACCGCCATATTGTGGTATTTTCTGTTTTCCATATTTTAACTTAATTTCGGCAGAAGTCGCCCATCCTCTATAGGTGGATGATGAATG
>ERZ1643251.903-NODE-903-length-37022-cov-5.666919_pt1 | contig 37022 bp, 35 predicted proteins | sample MGYA00579261_ERZ1643251 | MGnify/ENA primary metagenome ERZ1643251 (study PRJEB29033, sample SAMEA4952267) | chicken gut metagenome | biome: Broiler Chicken; feature: Gastrointestinal Tract; material: Caecum | place: Ireland | collected 2018 | study: Broiler... | reverse complement strand
CTCACCCCCGTTTCGCATATCAAGGGCGAGATCAACAAGGAAGGTATTCGGAAGATGACGCCGCGCGAATGGGCACGGTTACAAGGTTTTCCAGACGATTATAAACTCGTGCTTGCCGATGTTCATTTATATAAACAATTTGGGAATAGCGTAACCGTTCCTGTTATTAAAGCGATTGCAGAAAAAGTCAAGGAGATACTCGATAATGTTGAAAGGAAATAAGGGCGAATGGAGCGAAGTTTACGCATTTTTCAAATTGCTTGCCGACGGCAAATTATACGGTGCCGACGGCGATCTCAATAAAAAGAACGACATTTTTTACGATATATTGCAAATCATTCGCAACGAACAAATCGGAACATTACATTTCGTATTCGACGGAACATCGCAAACCGTAAATGTAGAAAACGACGAAGGCGAAATTAAAATTACGGTAAGTTGCGAAACTTTCAAATCGCACGCTCAAAATCTGTACGGTAAAATCGTCAATACTCGCGGAACAGCAGCCTTTTCGGTTTTAGAAACGTCTGAATTTATGGAAGAAATCGGCTGTCATAAATTGAAAGCACCTTCGGCAGATAAATCGGATATTACCATTAACGTACACGATTTTAATACGGGGCTTAATCCTACGCTCGGGTTCAGTATCAAATCGCGGCTTGGGAAATCGTCTACGCTTCTCAACGCTGGAACGAATACGAATTTCATTTTTGAAATTCAAGGCAATATAACCGATGCCGATATGGACGTAATCAACGGATTATTTGTAGAGACCGTTAAGGACGGTGCTCTCAAAAAGGATATTTCTGTAGAACAACGTATGAATTACATAAAAGAACACGGTTTCAGGATTACTTATTCGGATATGTCGGGCTCTACGTTTTTGAATAACCTTATTCTCATCGATTCCGATTTGCCTGCGATTACGGGATATATGTTGCTCGAATACTATTTGCATTCCACTAACAATATTCTCGAAGCGCTGAATACTGTATCGGAAGCTAATCCCCTGCATTACGATTTAAGTCAAGGACATAAATTCTATCACTACAAATTTAAAAAACTTTTGACGGAATCCGCGCTCGGAATGTTGCCGGGTAAAGTTTGGTCGGGTAAAGCCGATGCGAACGGCGGATATATTATCGTCCGAGAGGACGGAGAAGTTCTTTGTTACCATCTTTATAATCGCAACGACTTTGAAGATTATTTGCTAAAAAATACTCGTTTTGACAGAGGCGGGGCAGGCCGACACGGTTATGCCGTAGTTGAAAAAGTTGACGGCAGATATTACATAAAACTTAATTTACAAATACGCTTTATACGATGAAGGTTTGCAGTCTCTTTTGCGGAATAGGCGGTATCGATCTTGCATTCGAGCAAGCCGGTCACGAAATTATTTGGGCGAATGATGATAATAAATTCGCTTGTATGACATATCGCCACAACTTTCCGAAAGTGAATTTGGTCAAAGCCGATATTCGTTCCATAGATAAATCGACTATTCCTGACTGCGATATCGTTACGGCAGGTTTTCCGTGTCAACCGTTTTCCGTCTGCGGAAAGCAGAAAGGATTTAGTGACGAACGCGGCAATTTATTCTTTGAAGTTGGAAAAGTCATTGATGCAAAACAGCCTAAAATCGTATTCTTGGAAAATGTGGCGAATTTAACAGAACACGATAACGGTAAAACTTTTAATATAATACACAACGAACTTGCAGGACGCGGTTATTATATTCGCTATATCATAGCCGATGCTTGCGACTACGGAATACCGCAACATAGAACGCGCACTTATGTAGTTGCGTTTAAGAGCAAATCAGAATGCGATAATTTCCTTTTCCCGAATAAAGTTTCGCTTGGAAAACACATAACGGATATTATTGATTTATCTGTAAAAGCAGACGAACGATATTACTTTTCGCAAGGAACGGCGAAATACGAACGACTGAATAAAGCCATTGCCGATAGAAACCAACTTTACCGCTTTTCTGATTGGGGGATTCAATCGGGTAAAGACGGAATCGCGTTTACGCTCAAAGCCAATATGGGAACGTATCCCAATCGCATACCGATAATAAAAGACCATTTCGGTATTCGTAATATAACCCCAGATGAATGTTTAGCATTGCAGGGATTTCCACCGTTCTTTACATTCCCCGATACCGTTCCCAAACGAGAGCAATATAAACAGGCAGGAAATACAATATGTTTAAGCAACATATTTAGCGGTTTACGAGGATTGCATGATAGAGATAGAGAACAAATACTTAAATAATGTAAAGTACATTGATTTATTTTGTGGAATCGGAGGATTTCATTTAGCACTGTCTTCCTTTGGGGCAGAATGTGTTTTTGCGTCAGATATTGACAGCAAAGCTCGCGCAGTTTATCAAAAGAATTTTGGAATTGAACCAGCGGGGGACATAACGAAAATAAAAAATAAAGAAATTCCTCCTCATGATATTTTATGCGCTGGTTTTCCATGCCAACCTTTCAGTATATCTGGTAATCAGGAAGGCTTCAACGATCAGGATGGGAAATTATTTTTCCAAATTATTAGAATTGCAAGATTCCATAAACCTAAAATTTTACTTTTAGAAAATGTAAAAAACTTAAAAACGCATAATAATTGCAAAACAATGACCGTAATAAGAAATCAACTAAACAGTATAGGTTATGACGTTTATGATGAAATTTTATCCGCTTCGGATTTTGGAATTCCGCAAGCGCGTGAACGTTTGTACATAGTAGCGATAAAGAAAAATTTAAAAATTAAAAAATTTAATTTTCCTATTGCAATCGATAAAAATATTAGTCTAAACGATATTCTATATGATGAATCTGATAAATATGATGTACTAGTTAAAAGACCGTTTTCTATAAACAAGTGCCCTTTGCATAGAAAAGGACTTATTCAAGTCGCAAAAATCGGTAGAGGTAGGCAAGGCGAAAGGATATATAGTCCGCAAGGCTATTCCACTACTCTTTCTTCACAAAGCGGCGGGTTGGGCGGTAAAACAGGTATGTATTTAATAAACGGTATTGTTAGAAAACTCTATCCAAGAGAATGCGCTCGTTTAATGGGATTCCCGGATAATTTTATATACGCGCAAGAGATTTCAAGTGTGTATAAGCAGTTTGGTAACAGTGTTGTTGTCGATGTGTTGCAAAATATAGTTAAAGTAATTATCGATGCCGTGGAGGTTAGAAATGGGTAAATTTAAAATGTCGATTGATTACAATGTATTAAATCATTTGGGAATTAATTTATATTCCAATATTCCGGCTGTGTTATCTGAGGTCGTGGCAAACTCGTATGATGCAGATGCCACAGAAGTAAATATTTTCATTCAAAACAATGAAGTTACTATTATTGATAACGGATGTGGTATGTCGGAATCCGATATTAATGAGAAATATTTGTTGGTGGGTTATCAAAAACGTCGTTCTTCAAACGGAACTACAATTACCCCTATTTATAAGCGTAGAGTAATGGGAAGAAAAGGTATCGGCAAATTGTCTTTAATGTCGATGGCAAATATTATTGAAGTTCACACCGTTAAAGATGGAGTTTCATCAGCTTTTATGATTAAAGTTGCTGATATAATGAAATTAATTGAGTCAGGAAGTAAACAACCATATGAGCCACAAGAAATCATACCAGACCAAGATTTATCAAAAGGTACAAAAATTGTTTTAAAGGAGATTCGCAACAATCGAACTTTATCAAAACCTGAAAAAATAAAGACAGAATTAGCACGACGATTTGTTGTTTTGAATAAATATTTCAGCATAAAAGTAAATAACGAAGAAATTACATTTGCTGATCGTAAATACTTTGATAAAGTCGTAAAAATATTTAAGTATGGCAATCCGATTATTGACATTAATCCCCAAATTTCATTTTTTGATGACGATTTAAAAATAGAAGTGAGAAGCAATATTATTGAATTAAACGGAAAACAACGTAATGTTATTGGCTGGATTGGCTATGTGGATAAAAGCGATGAGTTAAAAGAAGGAAGTATTAGTTTAAATAAAATTTCCATTTTAACAAACGGCAAACTTGGTCAAGAAGATATTTTGCAAGAATTACACAATACAAGTATGTTTACAAGTTATATAATTGGTGAAATTGAAGCCAATTTCCTTGATGAGGAAAAAGATTTATCCACCTCAAATCGAGAAGGTTATCAAAAGGATAATGAGGAGTATGATGCTCTGTTCAATTTCTTGCGTGAAGAAATTAGTCATATTGGTGTTGACTGGAATAAATACAAAGAACGCCAAGGCGTTTCAGCCGCAATTAGTGTAGAACCCAAAATCCAAACATGGTACGAATCATTAGAGGGTGACGAAAAATCATATGCAAAAAAAATTCTTGGTAAAATAAACAGATTAATAACAGATGAAACTCAAAGGAAAGATTTTACAAAATATGGAATTCTTGCATTTGAAAAAATGCGTCTCCGTAAAAGTCTTTCTTCTATTGAACAATTCGATGAAAAAGCTATTGCATATTTACCTACAATTTTTCAAGGTATAAATGACTTGGAAGAAAGTATGTATTATCAAATAGTAAAGCAAAGAATGGATGTTATTGATAAGTTTGAAAATATTGTTGAGCAAGATCAAAAAGAAAAAGTTTTACAAGAATATTTATATAAAAATCTATGGTTGCTTGATCCGTCGTGGGAAAGGCCCACTAGTAACGAAAGTATGGAAATTACTCTAAAACATTTATTTGAAGGAGAGGTGAATTTAACAGAAGAAGAAAAGCGTGCACGCTTAGATATTAGATTTAAGAATTTTGCTGGAAAAACAGTTATAATTGAACTAAAAAAATATAAACGAATTGTCCATATCGGTGAAATAATCGATCAAGTAAAGAAATATAGCGATGGTATTGAAAAAATACTATTAAAGCAAGTACCTGAACAGAAACCGATATATGAGATAATTATTTTGCTAGGACAATATATTGATAACGATAGTTCTTTAAAAAATTTAGAGAGAGTGACAAGTTCATTGCAACCATATAATTCTCGTGTTGTCTATTATGATCAATTAATAAGCAATGCAAAAAATGCATATGCTGCCTATTTTAATCAAAAAGAGAAACTAAATCCGATATTAGATATTTTTGGTGAAATAGACGAATAGGAAAAGTTATTGATAATCATAAATATTTCAATATAACTCTTAGATTTTTCATAAATCAGGATGATATAAAATAAAAATCGATGAAAACAATTCAATACAAATTTGCCGACGGACATACGGAAGAAATCGAAGTTTCCGACGAAGTTGCGGCAGCGTTCGCGCAGTTGGAAAAGTATGAAAAGAAAGTAGAACGCAAAGAAACACGTCGGCATGTTTCCTTAAATTTACTTATGGAAAACGGCTTTGACTTCTCGGCTGACGATACAGACTTTTTAGATGTTCTCGATAAGGAAGAACAAGAAAAATCGGAATGGAGAGAAGAACAATTCCGCAGACGAGTTTTGGGCGATAAGAAAATGGAAATCTTTTCATTGCTTACCTTTCGGCAAGCAGATGCGTACTTTCGGCATAAATATTTGCATATTCAGAAAACAGAGATTGCAAGATATTTGAACGTAACCGAAGGCGCAGTCCGTAAACTTATTAAAAAAGCGGAAGTAAATTTACAGAAATACAGATTAGCAAACGAGAAAGAAGTTAAACTGTTGGAAGCAATTTTCGGCTCTGTTTTATAGGGGGTACGATTTTTTGCGCCCCTTATGGCTATATTATGAGGGGACTTTTCTCAAAACTAAATAGAGAATGAAAAGTCAGTCCGTTGTCGGGCTGATTTTTTGTATGTCCCGAAATAATCTTAGGAGGTAAACATGAGCAAAAAAGACGAACGGCGGGATGCACTTTTGCGGTTTATCCGCAGGCGAAGCGGACGGCGGTTTACTGTGGCGGTCATGGCAAGAGAGTTCGGCGTGAGCGAACGGACGATACAGAGTGACCTCTCTGTATTGGAAGTATTCGGACAGATCAGACGAATGCCGAGTTACAATTCGCTGCACCGACAAAACGGGAATATTATCGTCTATACGGGCAGCCGCAAGCGGCAATCTCATAGATCGGACGACGGATAATTTGGGCTTGTTGAGGGGTGAAGTCAAACCGAACGAAAATGAAGCAAAAAGACCTATTTTGTGGAACAGGATAAGAAGTTAGACTCAGTTTGAGTCTAACTTACATTCTAAGACAATCGGGATACCCGATTTCTTTGGGCAAGTGGGGTGCAAATTCGCTTGCTTTTCTTTCTAAAATTTTAAGGAGATGTGAATGCAGAATACACCGATAAGGAAAACAAGAATTCGTACCATCAGAGAAGCGATTGCGCTTTTGAAACAAGCGGATAGCCAAACGGCCGTTACCTATCATTTTATCCGTAAATTATGCGACAGCGGCTGTATCAAGTCTATTCGGGCGGGAAAGAAAATTCTTATCAACTACGACGAACTGCTTGCCTATCTGAATTTGGACATTGACGAGGCTTGTTGATATGGCGACGATACGAAAACGACAATTAAAGAACGGCGGGAACGCTTATACCGTACAGGTCAAATTCAAAGATAAAGGCAGCGGGAAAACAATACTCGAAACGACGACTTGGCGTCCCGACGGGAAGATGACTACAAAGCAAGAAGAACGCGCCGTCCAGACTTTCGCGGAAGAATTTGAACGCCAAATCAAAGCAACCGTAAACGGAGCCACATCGACCACTGATACGCCGAATATCACGTTCAGAGAGTTTGCTGCACAATGGTTAGCGAAAGTTGAACGCGATTGTTCAAAGACCTACTATGTAAAAGCGCGCGACAGTATTACGCTTGCGAATGAGTATATCGGCGGATATAAATTGAGAGAACTTACTCCTGCTATCATTCAGAATTTTTACGACAAACTCGACGCCATGAAAAAGAAAGCGTCGAAGGTCTTTCCGAAACCCGATTTTCGTACTGTATTGGAGAAACATGGCTTTAACTATATGAAACTGCGGTATGAGATAAATATACAGAGTTGTACCCTCGCAAATGCTTTCGCGGGAAAAGCCGTCAGTAAAAATTGGAGCAGCGACTTTGCCGAACGCACGGGCATTCCGTTCCACGAACTCTTTGACGAGAAAATAACGGAAGAACCTTACGCCTACGAAACGATACATAAATTCAAGCGTATCATTCGCGCCGTCTTATCCCTCGCAAAGAAAAACCGTTTGATTACGGATAACTATGCGTCGGCGGATTATATCAATTTTCCGAAGCGCCCGCCTCATAAAATCGAATGTATGTCCGACGAGGATGCCAAACGCTTTTACAAATTCATTTTGGACTATCCCGATATTCGCTATAAATCTGCAATGCTTCTGTTTCTGCTTGCGGGCTTTCGCCGCGGCGAAGTTGCGGGACTTGAATGGAAAGATATTGATTTTGACAAGGGCGAGATTACAGTGAGCCGTTCGGTAACGACCGTAACGGGATTTGGAATGATAGAAAAAGAACCTAAAACGGAAATGTCCAAACGAACTCTTGCAATTCCAGAAGTCTTACTTGAAACGCTGAAAGAGTACAAAGAATGGCAAACAAAACGCCGAGCAGAACTCGGTGATTATATGGAAGAAAATGATTACCTTTTCACGCAGGAGAACGGAAAGCGGCTTTATCCAAGCACATTTACGGGGTGGCTGAACAAAATGCTGCGGGAAGCGAATATCGACCATTATTCGCTGCATAGTTTGCGCCATACGAACATCACTTTGCAGATCGCCGCAGGCGTTCCCATTGTAACCGTCGCAGCGAGAGTGGGACACGCCCGCGCAAGCACAACCAGCGATATTTACGCTTATGCGCTACGCAGCACGGACAAGATGGCGGCGAACAAACTCGGCAGTATCTTTTCAGCCGAAGAAAAGCCCGCAGAAACCCTTAAATCGTCTGATCAAGAGACTGTATCTGACACGGACGAAACCGACGCTTTGGCTGAATTCAGGCACATAAAAGCCGAAATGCAAAGGCTCGGCTTTGAAACTTTGGAAGAGTACGAAGAATATCTCGATTTCTTGGAGATGAAACGGGTAAAGAAAAGAGATTTTGAAATGTAAAAAGCATAAAAAAGTCGCTTGATTTTATTTTCAATCAAGCGACTTTTTGGTACTCCCGGCGGGAATCGAACCCACAATTAACCCTTAGGAGGGGTTTGTTATATCCATTTAACTACGGAAGCATATTTAATTTTTCAGATACTTCTCAACTGTCTAAAATCGAGAAATATCCTTGCGGGTGTAAAAAAGATGTAATTTCGTCGGCGGTCAATCGGTTTGTCTACAAAAAACCGCCCGAAACAGCCTTTTTACTGCCGATTTGTTCCGAATTGTTTGGATAGAGCAACCCCTTAGGAGGGGGCTGTTATATCCATTTAACTACGGAAGCAAGTGTATATATTCTACTATAAGATGAAAAAAAAATCAAATATTTTGCGGAATGCTTTTTTATTTTCTGAAAAAAATATCTATAGCGATAAAGCATAGATGAAATTACAAATTTTTTATGAATGTTTATTGACAAATTTTATTAATAGTGTTATACTATAAACATCATTAAACAGTGATGCTTTGATTTTCAGTGGCGACCGCGCGGAAACGTTCCCGGGCAGACGGTTCGTCACGTCAGGATCGGTAAACAAATGAGTTGATATAACAAGGAGCGGGCCGGCTTTCCGTGAGGGATGCCGCCCGCTCTTTGTGTATGTGCGGCGCGGATGCACCGTTTTGTTTTTTGGGTCGAATTTTTGTTTGAAATGGTCGATAAACGAGGGGAGATAAATTGATTTTTCCCAAAAAATGGGGTATAATGTTATACGGAAAGAAACGGTAAAAGATCCGGAGGTAATATGGACAAAATCAAATTGCTTAAGTCAAGACGTGCCGAAGTGCTCGCTGCGGGTGCTTCCGTCCGTGAGACGATCGCGGAACTTGTCGACGCGGACAGCTTCGTCGAACTTGCCGGCTTCAGCTTTTCCAAAAATGACTTTTACGGAAAAGAAGCGGCAGGAGAAGGTGTCGTTACCGGTTTTGCGGCGCTGGACGGCTATCCCGTCTACATTGCGGCACAGAATTTTGAGGTTATGCGCGGCGGCGTCAGTGCGGCAAACTGTGCCAAGATCCTCAAATGCCTTGAACTCGCGGAAAAAAATTCGACCCCCGTCCTGTATATCCTGAATTCGGCAGGGGTACAGCTCGGCGAGGGCGTCACCGTGCTGGAAGGCCTGGCCGGCGTGATTGCAAAAGCGTCAAAATTGCACGGAGTCGTGCCGCAGTTTGCAATCGTCAACGGAGAGGTGTACGGACAGAGCTCCCTGCTTGCCGCTGCATCCGATTTTACGTTTTTTATGAAAAATGCGGTCGTCGCGGCGGACAGCCCGTTCGTGATTGCCGCAAAGAGCGGTAAAAATCTTCCGAAAGAACAGGTCGGCGGTGCAAAAGCTCTTGCGGATACGGGGCTGGTTTCCTTTGTCGCGGATGACATGAAACAGGTGCGCGAAGATATCGCGAAGATCCTTGCCGTGCTCCCCGAATACAATTCCGTAATAACTGATAACGGTGCCGATCTCAATGCTTCTTTCCCCGAATTGAACGAACGGTGCGACGCATCCGGACTTGCGGAGGCAGTGTTCGACGAAGGGACGGCCGTTGAATGCGGGACCGGATCCCCCGAACTGCATTGCCTGCTCGGGCGCATCGGCGGGATTTCTGCCGCAGCCATCGTTTTTGACGGAGGGGAGCCGGTGTTGCTGAACGAACGTAATGTGGCAAAGGCGCTGGCATTTGCAGAATTTGTTTCCTATTACGATCTTCCCTTCGTGACGTTCGTCAATGCGGCGGGCGTCCGCCCCGATCTTGAAACGAACGGCAGTGCCGTGCTCAAGAACGTGTTCAGGCTTTTTGAACGATATGATATGATGGAAAATGCAAAAATTTCCGTCGTATATAAGAACGCTGTAGGGTTAGGTTATTCCCTCTTTGCGGCGAAGTCCGCAGGTTTCGATTATGTATATGCCTTTGCGGACGCGAAGATAGCGTTGTTCGACGACGCGAAAGGGGCCGAGATCGAGTTTGCGGAAGAGGCGGCCGATAAAGCAAAACTTGCAGAGCGGTATGCGAGCGAAACGGCAGACCCGATAAATGCGGCGAAAAACGGATACGTTGACAACATTATCGAACCGCAGTTCATCAAACAATATCTTGTGGCATCTCTCCAGATGCTTCTTAAGTGAGGTGAAGGATGCTTTCATCTTTATTAGCGTCAGCCGCTGAAAACATCGAGTATGACAGCGTGACGGGGAATGTAGTCCCTTATCTGGGTAAAGGCGAGGTGTTTCTCTTTGCATTGCTCGGATTTGCCATCACGTTTATCGGCATCATTCTTCTGATCTTTGTCGTATGGCTCTGCGGCTATATCGTAAAGCGGGTCAGTGCGAAAAAGAAGGAGCCGGCCGCCGCAGAGGCGGTTTCATCCGTCCGTGATGATGAGATCGGCGAAGACGTCAGAGCAGCCATCGTCGCGGCGATCGCGGCGTATTATGCGGGCGAAGAAAGCTCGTGCGAATTCAAAGTAAAAAGAATCAGGAGATTATAAGGAGAATCGGTTATGCGCAAATTTATCGTTACAATTGACGGCAAGAACTATGAGGTCGGGGTCGAAGAAGTGAAGGAGGGCGCTTCGGCGCCTGTATCCGCCCCTGCGCCTGCGGCTGTTCCGACGGCACCCGCAGCTGCGGCGTCGCCCGCCGCTTCCGCTGCGTCGGGCGAGAAACTGCTTTCTCCGTTCCCGGGGCTGATTAAAAAGTTCCTTGTCAAAGAGGGCGATACCGTCAAGAAGGATCAGCCCGTGCTCGTTCTTGAAGCGATGAAGATGGATAATGATATCACCGCTCCCTGCGACGGAAAAATTTCCTTCAAAACAGCCGTCGGCAACAACGTCGAAACGAATACATTGCTCGCCGTTATCGGCTGACGGGGTGTCCGGATGCAGTTACTTGCTTCAAATTTCGATTTTGTCGGAATGATGCGCAACCTGTGGGAGGCGTCCGGCCTCGCGCAGGGCGGCTGGCAGAACTATGTGATGCTTGCCGTGTCCTTCGTTCTGATGTATCTGGCAATCGTTAAAAAGTTTGAGCCGCTTCTGCTTCTGCCGATCGCTTTCGGTATGTTTCTGATAAATATCCCCGGCGCGCAGAATATTGTCTGGGGACGTTATGAAACACCCGATACCTCTCTTCAGATCGGCATGAACAGCGACGGCACGCTCGAATACGTCGGCGTCTATATGCAGAACGCCACGGATTCGCTGATTTATGTGAAAGAAGGATTCCTGAACGGAAACGTTCTCACTTATTATGCAAGTTTCGACGCGCTCGTGAACGGTCAGGTCTCTACTCTCACGCTCGAGGGCGATTTTGAACTCCTGTATACTTTGCAGGGCTTTATCGAAGGTACCGTTTCGGAAGGCGTCACGACATTTGCAAGCGATTCGCTCGTCATCAGTCATGCTTACATGGATGTGACGAACAGGGGACTTCTTTGGTATCTGTATTTCGGCGTGGAGAACGTTATCTATCCGCCTCTTATTTTCATGGGGATCGGGGCGATGACAGACTTCGGGCCGCTGATCGCCAACCCGAAGAGCATGCTGATCGGCGCGGCTGCACAGCTCGGCGTATTCCTTACCCTGATCGGCGCGGTAATACTCGGCTTTGACGCGGCAGCTGCGGCGTCCATTGCCATCATAGGCGGAGCCGACGGCCCGACGGCGATATATCTTACGCAGCAGCTGTCTTCCTTTACGAACGAAGATCTCCTTGCTACGATCGCCATCGCTGCCTATTCGTACATGGCGCTCATTCCGATAATCCAGAAACCGATCATGCGCCTGATGACGACGAAAAAGGAACGCGCCATCAAGATGAAACAGCTGCGCGAGGTTTCAAAACTCGAAAAGATCATCTTTCCGATTCTTGTCACGCTGCTCTGCGGCATTCTGCTTCCGGATGCGATCCCGCTGCTCGGTATGCTCATGCTCGGTAACCTGATGAAGGAGAGCGGCGTCGTCGGAAGGCTGTCTTCGCAGGCACAGAACGGACTGATGAACACGATCACGATTTTCCTCGGCGTATCTGTCGGCTGCAAGGCTGTCGGAACGACCTTCCTGCAGGTAGAAACGCTCATGATCATCGGGCTCGGGTTGCTTGCCTTCATGTTCGGTACCGTGGGCGGATTGCTCATGGCAAAGATCATGAACAAGATATCGGGCGGAAAGATAAACCCGCTTATCGGTTCGGCAGGCGTATCCGCTGTACCGATGGCAGCCCGCATATCCGAGGACGTCGGGCGGGAGACCGACCCGAGCAATCATCTGCTCATGCATGCGATGGGACCGAACGTCGCGGGCGTCATAGGCTCGGCGATCGCCGCGGGCTTCTTGTTGGCGAGCGTGACCAGTCTCGTTTAAGTTTAATTTATCGGGAGAAGAATCATGGCTAAAACAATACAGAAAGAGAACAGAAAAGTTCTTATTACCGATACTATCCTCCGCGATGCGCATCAGTCGCAGGCTGCGACGCGCATGCGCATCGACGAAATGGTGCCCGTTCTCGAACAGCTCGACGAGATAGGATATTATTCCCTCGAAGCATGGGGCGGGGCCACCTTCGATACCTGCCTTCGTTTTCTGAACGAAGACCCGTGGGATCGCCTGCGGACGCTGCGCAAATATCTGAAAAAGACGCCCATCCAGATGCTTCTGCGAGGGCAGAACCTGCTCGGGTACCGTCACTATTCCGATGAGGTCGTCGAAAAATTTGTTGCGAAGTCCATCGAGAACGGCGTGAAGGTCGTCCGCGTGTTTGATGCGCTCAATGACCCGCGAAATCTCGAAACTTCGATGAAGGCAATCAAAAAGTACGGCGGCGTGTGTGAGGCGGCGATCAGTTATACGACCAGTCCCGTTCATACGACGGAATACTTTGTCGCGCTCGCTAAACAGCTGGAAGGCATGGGGGCGGATAATATCTGCATCAAAGATATGGCGAACCTGTTGCTGCCGTATACAGCTTTCGACCTCGTTTCCAAACTTAAAAAGGAACTGAAACCGGAAACGAAAGTCCATCTGCATACGCACAATACGGCCGGCACCGGCGACATGGTCAACCTCAAAGCCATCGAAGCCGGAGCTGATATCGTCGATACGGCGCTTTCGCCGCTCGGAAACGGCACCAGCCAGCCGGCAACGGAGCCGCTGGTCGCGACGCTCGCAGGGACGCCTTATGATACCGGGATAGACATCCGCAAGCTGCTGCCGGTCGTGGAGCATTTCAAGGGCGTTGCAGAACGTCTCAAAAAAGACGGATTCCTCTCGCCGAAGGTGCTCTCCATCGACATCAACGCGCTTATCTATCAGGTCCCGGGGGGGATGCTTTCCAACCTCATTTCGCAACTGAAACAGCAGAATAAATCTGATAAACTCGGGGAAGTCCTCGCTGAAGTGCCGAATGTTCGCAAAGACTGCGGGTATCCGCCGCTTGTCACGCCCTCTTCGCAGATCGTCGGAACGCAGGCCGTTCTCAACGTCCTTGCCGGCGAACGGTATAAGATGGTCACGAAGGAATTCAAGGGGCTTCTGCGCGGCGAATACGGCAAATTACCGGCAGAACCGGATGCTTCCGTCGTGAAAAAGTGCATCGGGGATGAGCAGCACATTACCTGCCGCCCCGCCGATCTCCTCGAACAGGGCGAGTACGAAAAATTCAAGGCAGAAATTTCCGAATATATCGAGCAGGAGGAGGATGTGCTCTCCTATGCCGTATTCGGGCAGGTCGCTCTTAACTTTTTCAAATGGCGTAAAGCACGCAAGGACGGGATAGATAAAGATCTTGCCTCGAACGGCGATCGCGTTTACCCGGTCTGATAACATTGTCAGCGAGAGCCCTGACGGGCTTTCGCTGATTTTCGGAATTTCGGATGAAAAAGGTAATTGTCGTGGGAGCCGGCGCTTCGGGGCTGATGGCGGCGTATGCCGCTGCAATGAACGGAAATTTCGTGACCGTTTGCGAGAAAAACGAGAAGGCTGGTAAAAAAATATATATTACCGGCAAAGGCCGCTGCAATGTGACCAATAATACAGATCCCGAAGGCGTCCTTGCGAATACTGTGCACAATGCGAGATTCCTGAAAGGGGCGGCGTATGCATTGCCTCCCGAACGGCTGATGAGGCTTCTGGAAGAAGGCGGGCTCCCGCTGAAAACGGAGAGGGGAAACAGGGTCTTTCCCGTTTCGGAAAAAGCGAGCGATGTCACAAAATGTCTCGAACGCTATTGCCGAAATGCGGGCGTACAGTTTCGCTTCGGCTCGAAAGTGACCTCCATCCGTAAAAACGGAGGCTGTTTCAGCGTTCAGACCGGAAACGATGTTTTGGCTGCGGATGCCGTCATAGTTTGTACGGGAGGCGTTTCTTATCCCTCTACGGGCAGCACGGGCGACGGTTACTCCTTTGCACGGTCGTTCGGATTGAAGGTGATCCCGCCCCGGCCCGCTTTATGCGGTATAGTATGCGGCGGGGCGGAAGGATTGCAGGGTGTTTCTTTGAAAAACGTCAGGCTGAACGCGGAGGCGGGCGGCAAGAGTTATTCCTTTTTCGGGGAGATGCTCTTTACGCATTTCGGGATATCGGGGCCGGTCGCGCTGACTTTATCAAGCTATATCAACGACGTGCCTGCTTCGTCTGTCCGTATATGGCTTGACTTAAAGCCCGCCCTCGACGAAAATACGCTCGATAAACGCATTTTGCGTGACTTTGCCGTATATATAAATAAACGGCTCGGCAATGCTCTTGTCGGGCTCCCGCCAAAGGCGCTTATCCTGCCCGTGATCCGTCAGACCGGCGTTTCCCCCGAAACTCCCGTCAATATGATCACGAAGGAACAGCGAGGCAGGCTTGTGCAGACGCTCAAACATTACAGGCTCTTGTTCCGTTCGCTCCGTCCTGCGGAGGAAGGGATCGTTACGGCGGGCGGGGTCGACGTCGGAGAATTGGATCCTCGCACGATGGAAAGCCGTAAAGTGCCCGGTCTCTATTTTTGCGGCGAAGCGATCGACGTCGACGCGCTGACGGGAGGTTTTAACCTTCAGACGGCGTTTATGACGGGCTTTGCCGCGGGCAGGGCGATACATTGAAACTTAAAACGGAGGAGAAATGAAAGCGATACGCGGAGCGACGACGGTCGCGGCAGATACACCCGAGGAGATACGCGGCGCCGTTTCGGAGCTTCTCGCTGAAATAAAGCGCTGCAACAAACTGGACGAAGACGATATCGTCTGTATCCTTTTTTCGAATTCCGCAGACATACGGTCTTTTTATCCTGCAAAGGCGGCGAGAGAGGCCGGGCTTTCGCGTGCGGCTCTGTATTCGTCTCTGGAACCTGAAATAGAGGGGGCGCTGCCGCTGTGCATCCGAGTCCTTCTATTCGCGGAGAACTGTTATTCCGTCCGCCACGTTTATCTGCGTGGTGCGGCGGGACTGCGAAGGGATCTCGGCAAATTTGCCGTGGCGATAGACGGCCCGTCAGGCAGCGGCAAGAGTACCGTTGCAAAACTCCTCGCAAAAGAATACGATATCCTGTACCTCGATACGGGCGCGATGTATCGTGCCTGCGCGCTTGCGGCGCGCGGGGCGGGAGTTACGGAATTCAGCGAGGAGAATGTGCGCCCCGTAATGGATACGCTCGATCTGAAGATAGTCTATGAGAACGGAACGCAGCATACCATCCTTTCGGGCAGGGATGTTTCCGAAGAGATCCGCCGCCCGGAGGTCTCCATGTCGGCATCGGCGATTTCCGCTCTCGGCTGTGTCCGTGAGAAGATGGTGGAAATGCAGCGCAGGATCGCGCAGGAGCAGTCGTGCATACTTGACGGCCGCGATATTGGTACGGCAGTCCTTCCCGATGCTCCTTTCAAATTTTTTGTGACCGCCTCCGCGGAGGTGCGCGCGCGGCGTCGCTGCGAAGAATTGAAAGCCAAAGGCTTTTCCGTCGATTATGCGCAGGTACTCAAAGAGATTGAAGAGAGAGACAAAAATGATTCCACGCGCAGATTTTCGCCCCTGCGCAGAGCGGAAGATGCCATATATGTCGACACTTCCGATATGAGTATCGGAGAAGTCGTTGCCGAAATCAAAAAGGAAATACAGAAAAAGGTCTGATCGCCTATGTTGTCTTATGGATTTCTGAAAAAAATTATGGTAGCGTTCACGCAGTTCCTGTTTCCTTTCAAGTTAATAGGGAAGGAGAAGGTCAGGGACGGGGCTGCCGTATTGGTCGGCAACCATTACCGTATCTGGGATATCGTGCATATGGCCTGCACAACGAAGGAAAAAGTCCATTTCATTACCAAAAAAGAACTTTATAAGAGCAAATTCCTTGCGTATCTGTGCAATAAAGTGGAGGCGATCCCCGTTTCCCGTGACGGAAACGATGCAGCGGCGATCATGACCGCGCTTCGCTATCTGAAAAAAGGGGAAAAGATATCCATGTTCCCGGAAGGGACGAGGAACCGGACAGATGCGGAACTTCTGCCGCTGAAAGGAGGCGCGGCGCTGTTTGCGATCAAAGCGCGCGTTCCCGTGTACCCCGTCATGTGCCTGTGTAAGACGCGGCTCTTCTGCAGGACAAAGATCGTCGTGGGGGATCCCATAGATCTTTCTTCCTTCTATGATATGCGGATGACGGCGGAAGATTATGCCGCGGCGGAGGAGATCGTCAGGGAAAAGATGCTGGCAACGAAGCACGCGGGGATCGAGCTGTACGGCAAAAAGAAGAAAAGGAAAAGCGCGGAGAAAGACACGAAGGGTGCGGAATGAACGTCTTTTTGGCAAAGAGCAGCGGTTTCTGTAAGGGCGTGCAGCATGCGGTCGACGTCGCAATGAGCATAGACCCCGCAAACACCTACGTCCTCGGCGAACTTATTCACAATCCGTCAGTGACGGCAGCGGTGGAAAGGCGGGGTATAAAGAGCGTCGAAAGCGTTTCGGAAGTCCCGGACGGAGCCACCCTTATCCTGCGCTCTCACGGGGCGGGAAAATCTGTTTACGAAGAGTGTGAACGGCGCCGCATCCGCGTCGAGGACTGCACCTGTCCCTTTGTCCGGCATACGCAGGAGATCGTCCGCAAATGCTCCGGAGAGGGGCGCACGGTCGTCGTCATAGGTGAGAAGACGCATCCGGAAGTCGTCGGCATCTGCGGATGGTGCGGGGGGGATAAACTTGTTGTCGACGGGAGCGACGTGTCCGTTTATGAGGGGCTGAGAGGCAAAAATGTCGCCGTCGTGGCCCAAACGACCTTCTCAGAGGAAAAATTTGCAAAAATAATTAAAAATATCGAAAAAGTTTGCGGAAAAACAGTTGAGATTTTCAAAACAATTTGTTATACTACTAAAGAGCGTCAGAGAGAGGCGGCGCAGATCGCAGGGAAATGCGATGCCGTGCTCGTCATCGGCGGGCTGAACAGCAGCAATACGAACAAATTGTATGAAATATGCAGACAGTATTGCGCAAATGTTTTCCGCCTGAAAGACGCGGAAGATTTCAGTTTCTCAATGGTAGAAAAATATAAAAATGTAGGCATAGTGTCCGGGGCATCGACTCCGCACACGCAAACGCAGGAGGTTCTTTTTAAGATGGATAACAGCACCGAAGTGAAAGCGACGAACGAGATGGAAGAAGTCGTCGCCCAGATGGACAACGGACAGTCGAGATTGAAGAAAGGGCAGCTTGTCAATGCAATCATTTCTTCTGTTTCGGATGAAGGCGTAGCCGTTCTGTTGCCGTTCTTCAAACAGGAGATCCTCCTCGAAAAAGATGAGATAGATTGCGAAGAGTACAAGCCCGAGGATTTCGCTGCCAAGATCGGCGAAGAGATCGAAGTGATGGTCGTTTCTCCCGCGAAGCCCGTCAAGCTTTCGCAGAAGATGATCAAGCTCGTTCAGGAAGAGGAAAGCAAGATCGACGCAATCGCGGGCGGAGAGGAATTCGATGTCGTCTGCACGGGCTTCAATAAGGGCGGACTTACTTCCACGATGGGCACCTATGCGGTGTTTGTTCCGGCGAAGGAGATCCGCATGGGATATGTCAAGGAGCTCGACAAATATGTCGGCAAAAAGCTCCGCCTCAAAGCCCTCGAGATCAAAAAGTCTGACCGTAAAAAAGAGATCATCGCGTCCCAGCGCGTGATACTCGAGGAAGAGCGCGCCGCGCGCGATGCAGCCAAAGCCGAAAAGGAAGCGGAGTTCTTTGCCAATGTTCACGTCGGCGACGTCGTGGAAGGCAAGGTCGAACGCGTGACGAATTTCGGCGCGTTTGTTTCCGTCAACGGCTTCGATTGCCTTGCGCACATTTCCGACCTTTCCTGGTCCGGGGCGAAGAATGTGACGGATGTGCTCGAGATCGGCAAAAAATATGAGTTCAAGGTGCTTAAAGTAGACGAGGAAAACAAGAAAGTTTCCATCGGTTACAAGCAGTTGCAGCCCCAGCCGTGGGATCTGGTCGCCGACAAATATGCGGAAGGCGACGTCGTGCACGGCAAAGTGGTCCGTATCGTTCCTTTCGGCGCGTTTGTCGAAGTCGAGAGCGGTATCGACGGGCTCGTTCACGTTTCCCAGATCTCTCATGAATGGCTGGAAAATCCGACTTCGGCTCTCTCCATAGGCGAAGAGGTGGATGCGAAGATCCTCGTCCTCGATCCCGCCAACAAAAAAATGACCCTCTCCATCAAGGCGCTGTTGCCCGAACCCGAGATCACGAAGGTCCGCACCCGCCGCGAGGAGGATAAGGGCGAACGCAAGAGCGGCGGCAGGAAGCCCCGTCAGCCCAGAGAGAACAGAGAAGACGGCGAGTTCAGAGAATGGACGGAGGGCGGCATCGGCGGCGCCTCCATCGCTGAAATGCTCGGCAATAAAAACGAAGACGAAAACGAATAACAGGAAAGAAAAGCCCCGCCGATGTGCGGGGCTTTTGAATATATCGAGGTGTTAATATGGCTAAACAAGGCAATATCCGCATTTCCAGCGAGAATATGATGCCCATCATAAAAAAATGGCTCTATTCGGATAAAGACATTTTTCTCCGCGAAATCGTCGCGAACGGCGTCGACGCGATCACGAAGCTCAAAAAGCTCGCCGATATGGGCGAAGCGGATGTAGCGGATGACACGGAATACTGCATCAAAATTACTGCAGATAAGGCCGCAAAAACCCTGACCGTCGAGGACAACGGCATCGGCATGACCGAAGAAGAGGTCGAGAAGTATATCACGCAGATCGCTTTTTCCGGTGCGGCGGACTTTCTTTCCAAATATGAAAAGGCCGGAGGCGAGGGGATCATCGGACATTTCGGACTGGGCTTTTATTCTGCCTACATGGTGTCTGACGAAATAGAAATTTTCACTCTTTCTTATAAGGAAGGAGCCAAAGCCGTTCACTGGCAGTCGGACGGGGAAAGCACCTATACCATTGAGGAGTGCGAAAAAGCTGACCGAGGAACGAGGATAGTGATGCACATTTCCGAGGAAGAAAAAGAATTCCTCGACGAGGGCCGCGTCCGTTCACTGATCGAAAAATATTGTGCGTTTATGCCGTACAATATCTATTATGACTTTAAGGGGAAAGAGGATAAGCCGCTCAACGATACGCAGCCGCTTTATCTTAAAAACCCGAAAGACTGTACCGATGAGGAATATAAGGACTTCTACCGCAAGACATTCCATGATTATCACGACCCGCTTTTCTGGATACATCTCAATATGGAATATCCGTTCCGACTGAAAGGTATCCTTTATTTCCCCAAAGTCAAAAGCAAGGTCGAACTCGAACGCGGTAAAGTCAAACTGTACTGCAATCAGGTTTTCATAGCAGATAATATCAAGGAGGTAATCCCTGAATATCTTCTCCTTCTCAACGGTGTCATCGACTGTCCCGATATCCCGCTGAACGTTTCCCGGAGCTTTTTGCAGAACGACAGGCAGGTACAGAAAATTTCCCGCCATATTACCAAAAAGGTGGCAGACAGGCTGACGGGGTTATATAAATCGGATAAAGAAAAGTATATTTCCTGCTGGAACGATATTTCCGTATTTATCAAGCTCGGCTGCATCAAGGACGAAGATTTTTATTCCAAAGTCAAAGATATTATCATTTATAAAGACCTGAACGGGGCGTATCAGACTCTCGATGAGTTCGTCGGGACGCAGGCTTCCGGGGAGCAGGAAAAATCCGACGGGGAGGACAAGGAGAAGACTTCCGGCCCGTCAACCGTCTATTATGTTTCGGACGAGGTCGGACAGGCGCAATATATATCCATGTTCAAAGGCGCCGGTCTGAATGCCGTCGTTTGCGATACGTTCATAGATCCGCATTTTCTGAGCTATCTCGAATATAAGGAGAGCGGCAGATTCCGTTTCCTGCGCATAGATGCCGACGTAGACGCGGCATTGAAAGAAGACGGCGGAGCCGAAGACGTGAAGGCGCTCGAAGAATCCTTCAAAGCAGCACTCAATAATACGCAGATAACGGTCAAAGCCGAAAAGCTGAAGAGCCCGGAAATCCCTGCCGTCGTGAATGTGGAGGAGTTCTCCCGCAGATTTGGCGAAATGAATGCATTTTACGGGATCGCCGGCGCCGATGCAGACAGGGATATGACGCTGATAATAAATACGTCGAACCCCGTCGTTAGCGCTTTTGTCGGATTAGACGAGGATAAAAAGAAATTTGTGGCGAACCAGATCTATTATCTCGCAATGCTGTCCTATAAAAAACTTTCACCCGAAGAGATGAAAAGTTTTACCGAAAACGATCTTGCCATGCTTGCAAAATATATCGGCTGACAGAAACGCCCCCTTTAGACAGGGGGCGTTTTTTCTCCCGAAGGACCAACGGTGCGAACGTTATAAAATGCGGCCGCGTTCTGAAAGGTTTTTCCGCTGAAAGAATAAAAATTTGTAATAAAGTACTTGACTTTCACTAAATGTCGCGGTATACTTATTATAGATAAAAAGGAATATTACAATATATGGGGGATATATTGTTCAAAACGAACAGTCTCGGGAGGAACAGATGAAGGCAAAATCGTTGATCGTTCTGATCGTAATAGTGGCTGTCGTTGCGGTATGTACGGGTATCGCCGCTGTATTTATCCTCGGAAGAAGCGACGGGGATCTCGTCCTTGAACCGAACGGCGAGCCGGTTTCGGAAACTGTAGCCTTCGGCAATATGATCCCGGGAGAAAGCAAATCAACGGAATATTCCGTAAAAAACAGCGGAACGTCTGTTTTTTCGGTAACTTTCAGCAGCGGTGAAGAGAGCGTCCTTGCCGATTACATTATTGTCGGGTTTGCGGTGAACGGTGAATCGGTCGGCGAAAAACAACTTTCGGATTGTTTACAGACCGGCTTCAGCTGCGATGTTTCGGGGGATTTTACTTTTGTGCTTACCTATACGCTCGGGCTCGATGCCGGAACGGACGTAATGGGTGCAGCCGTCGGTATTTCCGTTGTTTATTCATTGAGTTGAGAAAATTTGCGGTTTCCCATGAGGGTTGCCGTAAGGGCTTTGCCGCTATAATACGGACGGGCGGCTCGAAGTCCGCGATATAAACCGGGAGGGCATTATGAACGAAATTCTGTTTATCGTATGTATTGCTGTCATTTGCGTGCTTGCGGTTGTGCTTGCTGTCTGGCTTATCGTCTCGCTTGTTCGCCGGAGTAAAGAAAGCGATGCGCGCGGCAAGATCGTCGTGGTGGACGAGTCTGCCTACGAACTTGTGCCGTTAGGAGAAGAATTCGTTATTCCGGAACGTCCCGCGGCCGCGGTTCAGCCTGCGGAAGCGCAGGCTTCGGTTCAGACGGCAGCCGAAGAGACTGCCGCTTCGGAAACTGCTTATTTTCCTTCGGAAAGCGAAGGCGGTGTCATGTTCGTCCGTAACGAAATACTTGCGTATCCCGAAGCATACCTGCGCCTTTCTTCCGCGCAGCGCGGATATATTGATGAGATACTGCGCTACGCCGAAGGCAAAGAAGGCGTTAAAAAAGTTGTCAACGATAAGGCCGCCACGGTCTATCTCGGGAAGAAACTGGTCGTCCGCATTATGATCCGCAGGGGCATCATTACCGCGCGGCTCACTGTACAAAACAACGATTTCGAGGCTTATACGGACAGTGCCGGGTTAAAGCTCAAGACAAAACCGATCGACATAAAGGTCGAGAACGGCGGCATTATCTCGGCGATCAAAGACATAATCGACATCACTTACCGGGATCTTCTCGAAGAACGCGGGCGCAAAGAAGAAGAGAAGAAACAGCAGCGCCGCGAGCGCCGTCGCCTTGCCCGTGAAGCAAAACTTGCGGCGGCCAAGCAGGAAGGCAAAGAAGATGAAGCGTCTGTACCCGATCCGGAATTGAAGGGCGACGACGAACCTGCTGAAAACGGAATTCCGGACGACGAAGCAGCTGACGGCAGAGATAATTACGAAGAAACCGAATCCGTTGCCGCGATTGCGGATCCGGATACTGATTCTGATGAGGAACTGTAAAGAGACGGTCAAAGCCTAAAAGAGGAGGTTAAGTCAATATGCGTTTTGCAAAGACGAAAGCCGTTGCGCTTTCAGCGCTTGTTACGCTTCTCTGCCTTGCCGCACTTGTCGTCGGTACTGTTGCGATCTTTTCGGACAGTTCGTCCGGCAATGTGCATCTTGCGGCGGGAAGGTTGTCTGTCGGGCTGTATCGCACAGAAATGAGCGGGACAGAGCTTTTACCTGACGGGACCGTTGCGGAAATGCCGAAGGAAACAGATCCGGTCGACCTTGAGACGGATGATTCGAGCGTTTTCGATATACAGGGATTTATTCCCGGGATGTGGCGCGAGGCGGTGCTGCGCGTCGACAATAACGGGACGGTCGCCTTCAACTTCGATGTCAGCATCGTGAATGTTTCGCTCAACGGTGGGACAGCCGCGAGCCAGGCGCTCAGTGAACAGATCACCGTAACAGTTTATAATATTGTCGGCAGTGAGCGTACGCAGGTCGCATCTTTCCATTTAAGCGAGTATGAAGAGAAGGGACAGAACATTTCTCTCGGGAAGCTCAATGCTTCGGAAGAAGAAAATACTTCTTCAAGCGCTTATTTTGCGGTGCATGTTTCTTTCGATACGGAAGTGACCGGAGATGACGGAAATCTCGCGCAAGGCGGGGATGTATCCTTTGATCTGCGCGTATATGCAGAGCAGGAAACGGCTTCCGAATAACGTCATACGGCTTTTCGGACAGCGAAACGCGCAGCAAGGCGGAAAACATTTGAGAATTTTCATAAATTGCAAGGGATCCGGTTTTGTTGCATACAGGCAACAAGACCGGAATGCCTTGTATGATCGCCGGTTTATATAAAGCAAAGAGAAACAAGAGGATTCAATTATAAACGATCGGATCGCGGTGGGCGCAAAAGTGCCCGCCGTTCTTCAAAAATAAGGAGTCGGGCAGTGACGGCAAAGAAAGTATTTTCCATCATCTCGAAAATAATCACCGTTCTGGTATTCGTGTTTACCGTTTTCGTTGTGCTCTTTACGGTGCTCGCCACGACATCGGTCGGTGACGGCGAGCCGGGCCGTAAAGCACTGTTCGGTTACAAGGCTTATATAGTGCGCTCTGATTCCATGCACGAGCAGTTCGCGGCCGGAGATATCATTTTTATAAAACAGACGGAGGTCGATGCTGTCTATGACCTTGCGCCGGGTACGATCATCACTTTTTATTCGATCGACCCCGATCTTTACGATCTTTACGGCGAAACGGTCACGCATATGATCCGTGAAAAGACTATTTTTATCCATAAAAATGGTGAAGAAGAGATTGCATATATCACCTATGGAACGACGACCGGAGCGGACGATCCGTATCCCGCGCTGGCAAGCCGGATAATCGGCACCTACAGCTTCCGTCTTCCGAAAATGGGATATTTTTTCCAATTTATAAGGACGCCTGCAGGGTATGTCGTAGTCATCCTTATCCCGTTTCTGTTTCTCATCGGGCTGAATCTGACGCATTTTATAAAACTTATCGTCGCGTACAGAAGGGAAAAGCAGCAGCAGGCGACGGAAATGCAGGCGGCCGCCGAAGCAGACAGGGCGGAGGCGCAGAGGCTTCGCGAAGAAATGGAAAAGCTCAAAGCGCAACTTGCGGCGAGACAGGGCGGGGCGGAACCGCAATCGGCTCCGGATCAGGACGGGCCGGCGGATAAGGAAGAGAAGGGATAAAGAAAAGCCCGTCTGCTCCGGGTAAGGAGAGACGGGCTTCTTTGGTGCCGCTGGTCGGGCTCGAACCGACACGGTATCGCTACCACCAGATTTTGAGTCTGGCGCGTCTGCCAATTTCACCACAGCGGCGTTGCACCAACGATATAATTATAATATAAGAGCGCGTTTTTCGCAAGCAAAAACGCGCTCAATAATAAAAATAACTCGATTCAAAATCTGCGGACAAGCCCGATCACTTTGCCGAGGATGGAACATTCTTCCACGATGATGTCTGCCATGCTTTCGTTTTCGGGGTGAAGGACAAAGTGCCCGTCTCTGCGGAAAAATCTTTTTACGGTTGCGCTGTCGTCAATGAGCGCGACAACGATATCTCCGTTTTCCGCGGTTTCCTGTTTGCGGACGATGATCTTGTCCCCGTCGTAAATACCTGCGTCGATCATGCTCGAACCCTGCACGTTGAGCATGAAGAGATCGCTGCCTTTGAAACTGCCCGCAGGGAAAGAATAATAATCTTCGTAATTTTCATAGGCGAAAACAGGTTGTCCGGCAGTGACCGTACCGATAAGAGGGATATTCACGGAAGAGCTTTTTTTGAAGTTTACGGCTCTGTTCTTGTTCGGGGATTTGGAAAGGTAGCCTTCTTCCTTCAGCTTTTCGATATAGTAATAAGCGGATGCCGTCGATTTGATGTTCAGCTCCGCGCAGATCTCCCGTACGGTGGGGGAATACCCGTATTCCGCGTTGTATTCATTGATATAGGCAAGCACAGCCTGCATTTTGTTCCTGCTGCTCTCCGACATTTTCCGCTCCTCCGTGTTCGATGATTTTATTATACCACATTATTTTGTAAAAAGCAAACAAATGTTTATAAAAATATTTGATTATTTTCTGATATCGTGCTATAATGCACGGCAGAGGAGGCGGATATGAAATCACAGAAATGTGTTCTTTATGACAGAGATTGTATAGGATGTCTGGAGTGCGAAATGTGCGACCTCGACCCGAATAAAGTTTGCGATAATTGCGGGAAGTGTCTCGATATCAAAGATTATGCCGTTATCCGCATCGACAAAATCATCATGAACGATAAAAAAGGGAACGGAGCGCAATAATTTTTTCATTTCTCTTTACAATTCGGCGCGTACATGATATAATATTAAAAAAGCCGTATCAGGAGGCAAAAAATGGCGGAACTCAAATACGAAATAACCGAAAAGCTCGGCGTGCTCGGCGAGACCGGGAACGGGTGGACGAAGGAACTTAACCTTGTCAGCTGGAACGAACGCGAACCCGTCTATGATATCCGCACATGGAACGAAAACCATGACCGCATGGGAAAAGGAATAACGCTTTCGATTGACGAAGTAAAGTCTCTCAAAGATTTGCTTGACGGGATGGACATCTGAATATCGGAGAGCAGCTCTGCTGCTCTTTTTTTCGTATATTTTTGTCTGTTTCCGCGGTTTTAGTAGAAAAATTTTTTGTTTTGTTTTATAATAGAAAAAAACATTTATACGGAGAATGTCATGCCCGATACCAGCGTATATGAAAACCCTTTGCTTTCCCGCTATGCAAGCAGGGAAATGGCAGAAAACTTTTCGGACGATAAGAAGTTCAGGTTGTGGAGAAGGCTTTGGATCGCGTTGGCCGAAGCGGAAAAAGAACTCGGTCTCAATATAACCGATGAACAGATTTCCGAAATGAAAAAATATGCCGACGCCATCAATTACGAGGATGCGCGGAAATTTGAAAGCGAGGTGCGGCATGACGTAATGGCGCACGTCAAGGCTTTCGGAAAACAGGCAAAGAGCGCGATGCCCATCATCCATCTCGGAGCAACTTCCTGTTATGTGACGGACAATGCAGAAGTTATCGTCATCGACAACGCGCTCGATATCGTGATCAAAAAGCTTGTCAATGTAATGGACAAGCTGAAAAAATTTGCGCTCCGCTATAAAGAGCTGCCCACGCTCGGCTTTACCCATTTGCAGCCCGCACAGCTCACGACAGTCGGCAAGCGCGCAACGCTGTGGCTTTCCGACCTTGAAATGGATTACGTCGACCTGATGCACCTTAAAAAGTGCGTAAAGCTGCGCGGCGTAAAGGGGACGACGGGTACGCAGGCAAGTTTCCTCGACCTCTTCAACGGCGACGGGGAAAAGGTCAAAGAACTCGAACGCCGCGTCGTCGGAAAGATGGGGTACTCCGCCGTGTATGGCGTTACGGGGCAGACATATCCGCGTAAGTTCGATTATAACGTACTTTGCGTACTGTCGCAGATCGCACAGAGCTGCTATCGCTTTTCCAACGACATACGTCTGTTGCAGCACATGAAAGAGGTGGAAGAGCCTTTTGAAAAAAATCAGATCGGATCGTCGGCTATGGCATATAAGCGCAATCCGATGCGCAGCGAACGCATGGGATCTCTTGCCAGGTATGTGTTGAGCCTGCCGGTCAATGCCGCCGTGACTGCATCCACGCAGTGGTTCGAGCGCACCCTTGACGACAGCGCAAACAAGCGTATCGTTATCGCGCAGGCGTTCCTTGCCGTCGATTCCATCCTGAACCTGTATCTGAATATTTCGGAAAACCTCGTCGTATATGAGAAGGTGATCGCCAAACATATAGCGGCGGAACTCCCGTTCATGGCGACGGAAAATATCATGATGGAATGCGTAAAAGCGGGCGGAAACAGGCAGGAGCTCCATGAACGCATCCGCGTGCTTTCCATGCAGGCGGGCAAAAACGTAAAGCAGGAAGGCGGAGACAATAACCTAATCGACCTCATAAAAGCCGACGATATGTTTGCCGCCGTGCATGACAGACTGGACGGCATTCTCGACGCAAAGAATTTCATCGGCAGGAGCCCGCAGCAGGTGGAAGAGTTTATCGCGGCGGAGATCGACCCCATACTCAAGGCACATGCCTCGGAACTTGGCGAACACGGCGACGTGCGGGTCTGAAGGAACGAAAACAGAGGTATTTCTCCTGTAAAAAGCAGACGGCGGCTCCCTTCAAAGAATTGACAGAGGGCCGTCGCCTGCTATATAATTGCCCAAGATCAGGTATACTGAAGAAAACGGGCGCTGCCCGTAAGGAGAGGAAATGCTCGAACTAAAAGACATTGCGTATGCCGTCAAAGACGAACCGACGGGAAAAAAGCAAAATATACTCAAAGATGTGAATCTGCGTTTTGAAGACGGAACGATCAGCGTCATCACCGGGCCGAACGGCAGCGGAAAGTCGACGCTCATAAAAATTCTGATGGGATTTGAGAAGCCGACTTCCGGAAAGATCCTGTTCAACGGCGAAGACATAACCGGAATATCCGTGACGGAACGCGCGAAAAAAGGCTTTACCATTGCCTTTCAGCAGCCCGTAAGGTTCAAGGGCATAACCGTAAAGAAATTGCTTGAGCTCTCGTGCGGCAAGAAGCTGGATACCGACGGGATGTGCGAGTGCCTTTCTTCCGTCGGGCTTTGTGCCCGCAACTATATCGACCGCGCCGTTGACGGTACGCTTTCCGGCGGGGAACTCAAGCGTATAGAGCTCGCGTCTGCGATCGCGAAGGGCGGAGATGTCTTCCTGCTCGACGAGCCGGAGGCGGGCATTGATCTGTGGAGCTTTGAAGATCTCGTCAAGGTGTTCGAGCGGCTGCGCGATAAGACGGTGATCATAGTCAGCCACCAGCAGCGGATCATCGAGATCGCCGATCAGGTCGTTCTCTTTGAACGCGAAAAACTTATTTGTGCAGGGAAAAAAGAGGAAATGTTTGCGAAACTGACGCAGCGCCCCAGCTTGTGTTGGAGAGAAGTAAAGGAGAACTGAACCGCAATGGAAATGGACAGGACAGACGAACAGCTTCTTGAAACGATAGCCGATCTGCACGGAGTGCCGGAAGGCAGCTTCAATATCCGCAAAAACGGGCAGTTGCTCGGCAGGCATTCCGACGCTGATATCGAGATCGTTTCAAAGACAGACAAGGACGGCATTGACATCATCGTAAAGCCCGGCGTAAAAAACAAGTCGGTGCATATCCCCGTACTGCTTACGGTCGGCGATTTCAAAGATACCGTATATAACGATTTCTTTATCGGAGAGGGCGCCGACGTGACGATCGTTGCGGGATGCGGCATACACAACGCGACCTGTTCGGATGCGGAGCACGACGGCATCCACACATTTCATGTTTCAAAAAACGCCAAAGTACGCTATATCGAGCGGCATTATGCTTCCGGTAACGGCAGCGGCAAAAAGGTATTTGACCCGGTCACAAAAATTTATCTGAAGGAGAATTCGCAGTTCATACTCGAATCCACCCAGCTCGGCGGCGTGACCTCCACCGACAGAAAGACGTATGCCGCGGTGGGCAAGAACGCCCGCCTCCTCGTCAAAGAAAAAATACTGACGGACGGAGAAGAGCGCGCTCTTACCGATTTCAAGGTAAAATTGACGGGCAAAGGGAGCCGTGCGGATATCGTAAGCCGTTCGGTGGCAAAGGGGCGTTCGTGGCAGCATTTCCGTTCCGACCTCATCGGAAAGAATGAATGCTTCGGGCATGTGGAGTGCGACGGGATCGTGCTTGACGGCGCGCGCATCCTGTCTACGCCGAAAATAGATGCGGCAAGCCCCGAAGCGAGCCTTGTTCATGAGGCGGCCGTCGGGAAGATCGCGGGAGAACAGTTGCTGAAACTCATGAGTCTGGGACTGACGGAGCAGGAGGCGGAGGACGCAGTCATCAAGGGATTTCTGAATTGAAAAAGTCGGGAGCGGCGCTGCGGCGCCGCTCCTTTCACGTCCGCACGGCTCTCCGGAATAAAATATAGGGAGGGCTTTACGGAGGAAAAACGCAGTGGAAGAACTTATGTCTTTGCCTGTTTGGGTGCAGGCACTGATCGCAACCTGCTTCACTTATTTTATGACCGCTTTCGGGGCGGCGTTCGTGTTCGTTTCCGGAAAATGCGGCGAGCGGGTCCTGAACGCGATGCAGGGGACGGCCGCGGGGATCATGGTCGCGGCAAGTTTCTTTTCGCTCCTTCTTCCGGCGATGGAAAAACTCGGTTCGCAGGGCGCGGATGCGGCCTTTACCGCGGCGGTGCTTTCGGCGGGGTTTGTTGTCGGCGGGCTGTTTATTTTGGTGTCCGAAAAAATTCTCCTGCGGTTCCGCAAGTTTGCCGATCGCGGCGTGCGCAGCGGCTTTCTGACGTGCTTTGCAATGACGTTGCACAACATTCCCGAAGGGTTTGCCGTCGGGGTGGCTTTCGGGTCACTGACGGGCGATTACGGCGCCTGGATAGCGGCAGTCATGCTTGCCGTAGGTATCGGGGTGCAGAATTTCCCCGAAGGGTTGTGTGTGGCGGTCCCTTTGCGAAGGCAGGGATTTTCGGCGGCGAAGGCGTTTGCATACGGACAGTTTTCCGGGCTCGTCGAAATAGCGGCGGGGGTGTCGGGAGCGATCGCCGTAGGGGCTGTTTCTGCGTTGCTTCCCTGGGCTTTGGCGTTTTCGGCGGGCGCCATGATCGTCGTGTCCTGTGCGGAACTTATTCCGCAATGTGTTTCGGAGGGAAAAACATCCGCGCTGCTCGGCGTCACGTCCGGGTTTTCTCTGATGATGCTGCTCGACGTATTGCTCGGCTGACGTTTTTTCAGCGAAGAGAGTATAAACGGGAAGTTTTCGGGGAATTATATATGACATGGAAAATACAGTAAAAAAGACGCAACGGAAAGATAAACAGGGCGCGGCAGGGGAAAGCAACGAAAAGCTGCGCAAGACCGTGATCATAGTCGGGGCCTCTTCCGGCATCGGGTATGAGACGGCGCTCCGCCTTTTGGGCAGAGGCTTTTCAGTCACGAATATTTCCCGGTCGCCCTGCTCCCTTCAGCGGATCAAGAATCATACGGCCGACGCGGCTTCGGGAGAGATGCTTGAGAAAGCGATCCGGGATGCGGCCTCGGAAACGGATAATCTGTTCGGATTGGTCTATTGTGCCGGATTTTCTATGGCGGCGCCGATCGAATACGCGCAGGAAAAAGACTACAGATATTTATTTGAGGTCAATTATTTCGGGGCGGTCAGGGCCATTCGCGCCGTGATCCCTTTCTTGAAGCGAAGGGGCGGGCGTATCGTGCTGGTCAGTTCTATGGGAAGTATGTTTCCCGTTGCATTCGACAGCTTTTACAGCAGTTCAAAAGCGGCGGTGGATATGTTGGTCAAGAGCGCGGCGCTTGAATTGGAGCCATATAATATCAGGCTCTGTGCTGTACAGCCGGGCGGCACTTCGACGGGTTTTACGTTCAAAAGAAAAGTATACGACGATGAGGAGAACAAGGAGTACGCCGCAAAGGTGAAAAGAGCCGCAGCTGCGCTCGCCGATATGGAACAAAGCGGCATGAGCGCGGGAGAGGTCGCAAGACAGGTCGCGGAAGTCCTTTGCGAAAAAAATCCTCCGTTGCAGCTGCAATGCGGCGGGAAGAACAAATTCTTTGCCGTCGCAAAGCGCATCCTTCCCGACAAGGCGTCCCAATATATCAATAAAAAGGCGTACAAACAGTAAAAGTTTTGACGTCAGTCGGCAAATGGCGCCGGGGTCATCCCCGGTGCTTTTTTACGTCCGAAATCACGCTTATTTGATTGCATAAATGTATAAAATATTGTATAATTGAAGCATGCATGTCGGAGTGTTCTGTAACAGAGAAACAAAAAAATTTGATATCGTCAGGGAAAGGCTGTTCACCGCTCTTCGTAAGAGATCTATCGAGTACAATATATACGAAGATGCCGAATGCCTCGGCACCGAAGACGTACTCATCGTGCTGGGGGGCGACGGAACGATCCTGAAAGCGGCCATCGAAGCGGGAAAGCGCGGTGTGCCTCTGCTCGGGATCAATGCGGGGAATCTGGGATTTCTGACGGAATTTGAAGGGAACCAGGCCGAAGAAGCCGTGAGCCTTCTTCAGGAAAAGTACGGAACAGAGAGCAGGAGCGTCCTCGAGATCCGTGCCGGAGATCTCGTCGCTTACGCCCTCAACGATATCGTTTTTCAGCGCAGTTACGATGCGTCTGCGGACGACAACGTCGTTGCCGTGTGCGCCGAAATAAACGGGAAAAAAGTGGACAGATTTGTCGGTGACGGGCTTATAGTGAGCACGCCGACCGGTTCGACCGCATATTCGCTTTCCGCGGGCGGGTCGATCCTGACTCCGGATATTGCAGCGTTTATCCTTACGCCCGTATGTGCGCATTCTCTGCATAACCGTCCCATCGTGTATGCGGATTCGAGCATTCTCAAGGTAAAATTTGCCGATGAAGGGGGAGCCCTTTCCCTGTTCTGTGACGGTAAATTTACCAAAATGCTTCGGAGGGGCGAAGAGGTAACGGTCAGGAAAGCTCCGTTCCCGGTCGTTTTCATAAAAAAACAGGACAGCAATTTTTTTGACAAACTGCTGGTCAAACTCAATAAATGGAGCAAGTAGGAGGATATCGGAAAAATGCGAAGCGGCAGACAGGCGGCAATACTCGAGATCATCAACGCAAAAGAGATCGAAACACAGGAAGAGCTCTGTGCGGAGCTCAACAAGCACAATTACAGCGTCACGCAGGCTACGGTTTCACGCGATATAAAGGAGCTTCGCCTTTTTAAGGTGGCGGGGACTGAAAAGAAGTACAAGTATGCCTATATAGACGACGGAAACAACAAGATTTCGCCCAAAATGCAAAATCTTTTCCGCGAATGCGTCATCTCGATCCGGCCCGCGTTCAATCAGGTCGTGATCAAAACTCTGCGAGGAAACGGGAGCAATGCGGGCATGATCGTCGACAAGCTGAATCTTCCGGAAATTGTCGGTTCGATCGCGGGGGATGATACTCTTCTGATCGTAACGGAGGGAGAGGATAAGGCGAAGGTCGTGGTCGAAAAGCTGAACGAGTTCCTGAAGTAGGCATAAAAAACGATGCTTGAAAAACTTGTCATAAACAACGTCGCCCTCATTCAGAGAGCGGAAATAGAATTCGGCGAGGGGCTGAACGTGCTGTCCGGGGAGACGGGATCGGGTAAATCCGTGATCCTCGACAGCATAAATTTTGTGTTGGGTGCCAAAGCCGACCGTTCCATGATAAGGCACGGGGAAAACGAGTGTTCTGTTTTTGCCCTGTTCCGCATCGGCAAAGACAGCGCCGCCTACGAGGCAATGGACGCGATCGGGATCGAACCTGACGAGGAAATCGTCATTTCCCGAAAATATCGTGCGGACGGCAGAGGAGATATCAGGCTGAACGGCAGCCCTTTGAATGCGGGGATGCTGCGCGGAATCACGTCGCATCTTGTCGACGTACACGGGCAAAGCGAACATTTTTATCTCCTTAACGAGGCGAATCAGCTCGCTTTGCTGGACAAGGCGGCCGGTGTGCCGTTGAAGCGGATAAAAGAAAAACTTTCGGCTTTTCTGGCCGGAAACAGAGAGATAAGAAAAAAGCTGAAATCTCTCGGCGGGGATGATGCCGAACGGGGCAGGAGGCTGGATATCCTGCAATACCAGATGGACGAGATAGACCGTGCGGAACTGTCGGACGGGGAAGAAGAGCGGCTCGAGACAAAAAAATTATTCTTTGCAAATGTCGAAAAGATCATGCGCGGGCTTTCGGAGGCGGCGGGCTGGCTGAACGGAGAAGGTGCCGCGGTAGACGGGCTGAACGGCGCCCGTCGCGCCCTTTCGGATATATCGCAGCTCGATCCGGAGTATGCGGCTTTGTTCGATCGCCTGGAAAGCGTTATAGCAGAGGCGGAAGATATCGGGGCAACTCTCGCGGATCTCGAGGAGGGGCTTTCTTTCGATGAGGAAACGGCGCAGAATACGGAGGATCGCCTTGATCTCATCCGCTCTTTGAAAAAGAAGTACGGTGCGGATATAGGAGCGATACTCGCATGGCGGCCGGCGACGAGTACGAGCTGCTCACGCATTGTGACGAGGAGTTTGCGGCGCTGACGGCAGAACAGACGAAAAATTTTGCGGAAATTTATTCCTTGTGCCGTCAGCTGACCGGACTGCGGAAAAAAGCGGCGGATAAATTTTGCGGGGACGTCGAACGGGAGCTCCGTACTCTGAATATACCGAATGCAAAATTCCGTGCGGAATTCAATGACTATACGGAAGAAGATGCCGTGCGGTCAGGAGAGAACGGGCTTGACGAAATGCGTTTTCTTTTTTCCGCAAACGCAGGCGAGCCGCTTAAGCCGCTCAATAAGGTGATAAGCGGCGGGGAGATGAGCCGTCTGATGCTCGCGATAAAGACGTGCGCGACGGATGAGAACGGGATCTCTACATACATTTTCGATGAGATCGATGCAGGGATCAGCGGGGCTACCGCCAAGACGGTGGCGGAAAAATTTGCGCTGATCGCGAAGAGCAAGCAGATCATCGCCGTTTCACACCTGGCGCAGATCGCAGCCATGGCCGATGAAAATTTTCTTATATCCAAGAGCGAGAGAGACGGCGGAAAAACATTGACGGATATCTTCCCGCTCGACGAAGAAGGGAAAACGAGAGAGTTGGTGAGGCTGCTCGGCGGTGCGCAGTCGAGCGAGGCCGCGCTTTCTCTTGCGGATGAACTGAAAATGAGTTGTGAAGCGTACAAAAAGAGTGTATTGAATTAGAACAGAGGCGGGAGTCATTCTCCCGCTTTCGCTTTGCCTGAAAATTCTTTCATGGAAATTATTTCTCCGAATAATCGGCGCGTCCGTTGCGCAAAGTAAGGGTATGCGAAATTCGGAGGAAAAGAATGCGTAAAGTAAAAAGAGGCTTACTGCTCATATGCACGCTTGCGGCGGTTTTATTCGTCTCTTCGTTCTTTGCGTGGGAAGCTTCGGCGAAGGAACGCGAGGTTTACCTGGGCGGAATGCCCGCAGGTTTTACTCTCGGCATGGGCGGCGCACAGGTCGTCGGTATGTGCGAAGTATTGACGGAAGAAGGTGTCGTGTGCCCGGCGAAAGATGCGGGGGTAGAGGTCGGCGACATCATCGTATCTCTGAACGGGATGCGCATCCGGAGTGCGGCAGACATTGACGCGGCACTGACAGCGGCGGGAACGAAAGCAGAAATTTCTCTGCGAAGAAAAGAAGAAAATACGCGCACATCCATAAAGCCTGCGCAGGATCTTGCGAGCGGAAAGAAGAAACTGGGCGTTCTTATCCGTGACAGTGTTTCGGGAATCGGAACGGTCACTTATATCGAAAAACAGACGCTGCGGTTCGGCTCCCTCGGACATGCCGTTTCCGATGAAGGAGGTAAGTTGCTTGAGGCCGGCGACGGAAATATTTTCAGATGCAGCATAGTGGGTGTCGTCCGGGGCGAACGCGGGAGAGCAGGAGAGCTGAAAGGGCTGTTCCTCAATGAAAACCGCGTGGCAAAGGCCGACAAGAACTGTGAAAGCGGGATCTACGGGAATTTCGGAAAAGAATATGATTGCTCCGGATTAAAGACCGTTCCGATCGGCGACGAGGCAAAGCCGGGTGCGGCGAGTATACTTACGACAGTGGACGGCGTGGCGCCGAAGGAGTATGAGATCGGTATCGTAAAAGTCGACGCAGGGAACAGGCAGAACAAAAATTTTGTTATTAAGATCACGGACGATGAATTGCTGGCGCAGACGGGCGGTATTGTTCAGGGGATGAGCGGCAGCCCGATCATGCAGGACGGCAAACTGATCGGCGCGGTCACCCATGTCTTTCTGAACGATCCGACAAGGGGATACGGGATCGCTATCTCCAATATGCTCGGGAATTGACGAAAGCTCCGCCGAAATATCGGCGGAGCTTTTTCGGCGCAACCCTTTCCTTTTGCGGAAATATATGTTATAATACAGGCGGAGGAGAGCCATGAGAGTCTTTCTTATCGTAATAGACAGTTTCGGAATAGGGGAAATGCCCGATGCCGCCGACTACGGGGACGTCGGATCGGATACTTACGGGCATATCTATGAACAGACGGGCGCAGAACTCAACGAGCTGGTTTCGCTCGGTCTGAACAATATAGAAGGGGTTGCAAAGGCTTTCGGGAACGGCAAGCATCTCGATCCGGTACGTTCACCGCGCGCCGCGTATGCACGCCTTGCGGAAAAGTCGCCGGCAAAGGATACGACGGCCGGACACTTCGAGATCGCGGGGCTTATTATGAGGCATCCGTACAGGACTTATAAAAAGTTTCCGCCCGATATCGTCGCCGAGGTGGAGCATGCGGCCGGGGTAAAGTTCATCGGCAACGAGGTCGCATCCGGTACAGAAATCATACAAAGGCTCGGGGAAGTACATCTGAAGACGGGGGAGCCCATTCTGTACACTTCTGCAGATTCGGTGATGCAGATCGCCGCAGATACTTCGGTCATTCCGCTTTCAAAACTCTATGATATATGTAAAATTGCCCGAAGGATCATGACGGGGGATCGGGCGGTCGGAAGGATCATAGCGCGTCCGTTTATCCATAAAGACGGCAAATTCACGCGTACAGAGGACAGGAAGGATTTTTCGCTCGAACCTCCCGGAAAAACTATGCTGGATGTATTGTCTGAAGCGGATATCCCCGTCATTGCGGTCGGAAAAATAAATGATATTTTCTGCGGAAGAGGGATAACGCGGAGCATCCATACAGGCGGCAATGCGGAGGGACTCGAGGTTATAAAACGCCTTGCCGCGGAAGCGGAAAATGGCTTGATCTTCGCCAATCTCGTCGATACGGATATGCTGTACGGGCATCGGAACGACGTGCGCGGATATGCCGATGCGTTGAAAAAGATAGAACAGGCACTTCCCGGAATCGAAAGTCTGATGAAAGAGGAGGATGTTCTGATTATAACGGCTGACCACGGGTGCGACCCGTCGACTCCGTCGACCGATCATTCCCGCGAATATGTTCCGCTGCTCATTTACGGGCAGAGGATACGCCCCTGTGACCTCGGGACGATGGCGGGATTCGATTGTATAGCAGACTTTGTTCTGGCAGCCTTTGACATGGGAAAGAGCGCTGTATATACGAAAATTGCGGAGGTATGAACATGGATATCATGCGGAATGCGGCGCGGATCGCGGAAAAAATCAGGGAGAGAAGCGGTCTCGTGGCGCCTTCGGCCGGGATAGTCCTCGGCAGCGGCTGGAACGGCGTCGCGGAAGCGCTGGAGGACAAAACCGTTATTCCCTATTCCGAACTCGAAGGGATGCCTCGCTGCGGAGTGGAAGGACACGCGGGCAATTTTGTCATCGGCCGCTCCGGCAAGGCGAAGGTTGTTGCCGTCCAGGGACGCTTTCATTTATATGAGGGACGGGCGATCTCTGAAGCGGTGCTTCCCGTTGCGGTGTTGTATGAACTGGGCGTCCGTACGCTGCTTCTGACGAATGCCGCGGGAGGTGTAAATTATTCATACGCCGAGGGTGACATGATGATCTTGCGCGATCATATCAACTTTACGGGGAGGAACCCTCTGGAGGGCGTTCGGCCTTTGCCGGAAAGGCCTGTTTTTATTGACATGACGCAGGCATACGACGAGAAACTTTCCTCTGCTTTGGAGGCGGCGTTCGCTTCGGCGCATATTCCTGTAAGGCGGGGGGTATATATGCAGCTTCTCGGCCCTTCTTTTGAAACGCCTGCCGAGATACGCG
>ERZ1643251.902-NODE-902-length-37043-cov-16.977750_pt1 | contig 37043 bp, 35 predicted proteins | sample MGYA00579261_ERZ1643251 | MGnify/ENA primary metagenome ERZ1643251 (study PRJEB29033, sample SAMEA4952267) | chicken gut metagenome | biome: Broiler Chicken; feature: Gastrointestinal Tract; material: Caecum | place: Ireland | collected 2018 | study: Broiler... | reverse complement strand
TATATTTTTGCATTGCGTTAAATAATGTTTCTTTATTATTTTCTCCTTGTGTTTCAATCCTTTGCTTAAGTTCTAAATTGTTTTTGTCAATAGAAGCATGGATTTGTTCAATTTCAGAACTGTTTTTATTGATGAAATCGTTTATTTGCTCAATTTCAGAATTATGTTTGTTGATGAAATCATTCATTTTTTCTATTTCTGAACGATTTTTATTTATGATGTCATTCATTTGTTTAACATCTAAACGATTTTCATTTATAATGTCATTTATATTTTCAATTTCAGAGCTATTTTTATTGATGGAATTATTCAATTTATCTAGTTCTAGTGATTGTGTATTTTTAATTTCATCAATATATTTTTGCATTGCGTTAAATAATGTTTCTTTATTATTTTCTCCTTGTGTTTCAATCCTTTGCTTAAGTTCTAAATTGTTTTTGTCAATAGAAGCATGGATTTGTTCAATTTCAGAACTGTTTTTATTGATGAAATCGTTTATTTGCTCAATTTCAGAATTATGTTTGTTGATGAAATCATTCATTTTTTCTATTTCTGAACGATTTTTATTTATGATGTTATTCATTTGCTCAACGTTTGAACAATTTTCATTTATAATAGCAGTCATCTTTTCAATTTCAGAATTATGATTTTGTATTGTGTTACGTACTTTTTCATCTGATTGTGTAAATTTATTTACATGGTCATCCATGTACAATTTAATATTACTTATTTCTTTTGTGATTTTATCGTCCATATATGATTTTACACTGCCAATTTCTTTTGTAATCTTATCATTGATAGCGTTTTTAAATTCTTTTTGTTCTTGACGATTTTTTGATTCATAATTTCTTAATTTGAAATTTAAATTTTCTAATGCTTTTTTTGTGGTTTTCATAAATATATGAAAATTCTCTTCTATTTTTTGAAAATGGTTTTTCTCATTTTCTTGTTGTTCATTTTTGATATTTTCTTTTTCTTTTAGTTCTTTGTCTAGTTCTTTCTCTATTTCTTTTTTCTCTATATATTTTGCAGATTTACTTAATTCTTGTATAACATCTTTGACTTTTAGTTTTTCTTGTTGTGTATAAATAAGAGATTGATGCTCTTCTTCAGCATTTCCATAATAGTTTTCTCCATATGTTTTTTTCTCTACTAGTACCTTATTTAAAATAATTCCTAATATATTTCCATTAACAGATTTTATAGCTTTTTCAATTTCTATAACATCTTTGGTTTTCGTTTTATGGTCTTCTGCAACAATAATAGTTGCATCTGCAATTGTTGACAATATTAAACTATCTGTTACTGGTTTACAAGGAGGTGCATCTATAATGATAATGTCATATGCGTTACTATAAATTGAAATCAACTTTTCGGCATTAGAAGATTTTTCTAGCAATTCTGATGGATTAGGAGGTATGATTCCTCTAGTTAATATATGTAATTTTGGAATTTGTGTTTCTTTAATATAATTCTCTCCTAGTAAAATATCTTCTTTGACATTTCCAGTCATAGCATGTAAGTAACTAGAAAGTCCGTCATCATTGTCAACTCCAAATATCTTATTACTTCTTCCTTTTCTTAGATCTGCATCAATATATAAAACCTTTTGATTAGATTTCGCAAATGCAACAGCAATATTTGCGGAAGTCCATGTTTTTCCTTCACCTGGCAAACAACTTGTTATAAGAATTGTTTTGCAATTGTTGGTTGAATTCATATACATGATGTTAGTTCTTATGGTATTAAGACACTCTACAGTATAGGATTTAGTATCATTATCTAAAATTAATTCTTGTTTCTTGTTATGGTTTATCGGTATTTTTCCTAATAATTTCGTATGAGTTAGTTTTTCTATATTTTCTTCCTTTATCGTATTATCATAAGTATAAATGATAAACACATATATTGCTGAGATAAATATGCCAATGATAGCAGATATAGCGATATATTTTTTATAAGTAAGATTATATGGTGTTTTTGGTATTTCGGGATTATCTACAATACTAACGTTCTCTATATTGTATATCTTTTTTATTTCATCAATAAATACATTTGTTAATTCATTTATAATACTTACAGTTTTTTCTGGATTTTGATTAGATACAGAAATTTCTATCACATAGGTATCTTCTTTTGTATTAATTTCAATATTATTTTTTAATTCTGTTTCTGTCATATCCAAATTTAAATTATTTATAACTGTATTTAATACATTTGAACCTTTTATAATGTTTGAATATGTTGATATTAATTCTGAATTTAATGTTAAATTAGAATTATTAATTTCTTCCTCAGAAGGAATTAATAAAAGTGTTTCTGTAGACATATATGTAGGCTTGACAAGATAGAAACAAAATAAGTAACCTAATATAATAGAGGTAATGATAATCGTTAAGATAATTAATTTTTTAACTTTTAATATATCTATAATTCTTTCTAAATTTTTATTCATATTTTTTATCACCCAAATACTATTATACTACATCTTGCCAATTATTTCAAGTTCTTATGTATACTGAACGAAAAAACTAAGAAAATAATAGGTTTTATAAAATGGAAAATATGTATAGAAAAATACAAAAACTATATATTTTTCAATATATCTGCTCTTTTATGTACAATATCCTAAAATAAATCATATAAATTTTCACGTTTTTTCTTAAAGCACTATTGAAATAAATCATTTTGTCTGTTATACTAGAATATGTAGCAAAATATAATGCGAGCCAAAAAGGTAAATCTAAATAAGTATTCATAGATTAGATTTATTTTTTTGTTTTTAGACAAAAATTATGTAAATTTTTAAAAGGGGTGAGGGATTTGCTAAAAATATACAATACAAATATGGAAACGAACAAATTGGAAGAAATAAAAGAATTTAGAAAAGGAAGCTGGATTAATTTAGTTAATCCCTCCGAAAATGAAATAAAAAGAGTATGTGAAAGTATCAATATTCAAGAGGATTTTATAAGGGATGCATTAGACTATGAAGAAAAAGCAAGGGTAGATACAGAAGATGATGACAATACAATTCTTTTTGTAATAGATGTTCCCGTAATAGAAAAGAATGAAGATAATGATATTTATTCTACAATGCCATTGGGAATGATTGTTGTAAGAGATGATTATTTTATAACAGTATCATTAAGAAAAAACAAAGTAATAGAAGATTTTGAAAAGAGAAAAATAAAGAATTTTCAAACATATAAAAAGACGAGATTTATCTTTCAAATATTTTATATGAATTCATCATACTTTTTAAACTACTTAAAACAAATCAATAAAGAAACAGAAATTGCAGAATATATCTTGAAAAATTCTATGAAAAATAAAGAACTATTAAAATTATTAAGCTTAGAAAAAGGTTTAGTGTATTTTGCAACCTCATTAAAATCAAATGAAATTGTCATGGAAAAAACAATGAGAGGGAAAATTGTTAAGTTATATGAGGATGATGAAGACATATTAGAAGATGCAATTACTGAAAACAGACAGGCTATAGAAATGGCTCAAATTTATACAAATATTTTAAATGGAACTATGGATGCTTATGCTTCCATTATATCTAATAATTTAAATGGCGTTATGAAATTTCTAACATCTATTACAATAGTACTTGCAATTCCAACAATGATATCAAGCTTTTGGGGAATGAATGTAAAATTACCATTTGAAAATAGCAATCTAGGATTTATTATAATGGTAGCAATCGCCGTCATATTAACCTTGGTAGTCACATGGTGGTTAAAAAGAAAAGATATGTTAAATTAAAAGGACATTTTGAAATAAATGGAATACACCAATATAGTAAACATCAGAAGAAAATAATTTGTGTTTACTTATTGGTGTATTTTATTTGTGGATGAACCAACATTGAGTTTTGGCAGTATTTGAATATTATTGAAAATGAATATTTTATAACTCATGGATTTAAAGTTTTAGAAATTGTATTAAATGTTGTTTTCAAAGTTGTGTACATATTTTTTCCAATGGATGTATCAATACCTTGATCATATAAAGAAAGCGTTTTTTGAATGTCTAATAATTTTATTTTTTTTGTCTTTACAGAAGAATCTTTGTACATATATATAGGTATATAATTTACATTATCAATCATAATTGTATTATCTGTGTGTTTTGTAATTTGTAATTCTAAGATAATAGAAGATTTAGCATTATTAGAAGATAAATCACTAATAAAATTTCCTAAAGAATATATGATAAATCCATCTTGAGTAGAGCCATCTTCTAATGTAACTGTTCTTTTCTCCATTTTTTGTAAAATATGAGGATGTGTTCCTAAAATAACATTAACACCATTTTGGAAAAGAAAATCTGCTAATTCATCTTGGGTATTATTTGGAACAGAATCATATTCCGTTCCCCAATGGATAGAGGCAATAATGATTTCTGCATTTTCTGATTTAGCTTTTTCAATATCGTTTTTTATTATATCTTTATCAATAATATTTATACAAAATGCTTTATCAGATGGAATTTTATTTTCATTGGAACGATAAGTATAATTTAAAAAAGCAATTTTTACACCTTTTACATATTTGAATAAAATCGTATCTCTTTCTTCTTGCGTTTTATAAGTTCCAACATGAGAGATATCTGCTAAATTTAGAACATCAATAGTTCTTGATAAGCCATCAAATCCATAATCTAAACTATGGTTTCCAGCAGTAGAAATAACATCAACGCCTAATTTTTTTAAATTATAAGCTAGAGCATCAGGTGAATTAAATCTTGAAGGATTGTTATATCCTTTATCCTTACCCGCAAATGTGGTCTCTAGATTCGCAACCGTAATACTAGAATTTTTTATATAATATTCAATATCTTCAAATACATAAGAAAAATCATATTCACCAGAATCTGAAATATATGCATCTGCAGATTGTACACTATTACACATAATATCTCCAATAGCTGTCAAATTAAAAGTAGTATTTTCGTTAGTATTTTCAGAGACATCATTCTGTTCAGAAATGTTAGTGTCTACATTGCTTGAAGATGTTTGAGATTGGTTGATAATAGAATGATATGTAATCCAATTATTGAGAATATTAAATAGCATAACGATAAAAAATAAAATAAGTAAAATACATATAAATTTTAATAAAACTTTTATGATTTTTTTAGTATCATCATTTATATAGTTATTTGAATTTCTAGAATTTCTTCGATTTCTTCTCAAAGAGATACCCTCCTAATAATCTTTATTACAAATTATCATAAAAAATAAAAAAATTCAATATTTTGTATAAATAAATGCCGAAACGGTTAAAATAATATAAAAATGAGTAAAAGGAGGAAAAAAATGAAAATAATAGATAAAATTGCGTTAGTTTTAATTATAATAGGTGCAATAAACTGGGGATTAATTGCATTATTTAATTTGGATTTAGTAGCTCTATTATTTGGAGAAATGACAGTCTTATCAAGAATTGTATACGGACTTGTTGGATTATCTGGATTATGGGGTATCAAATTATTATTTGATGATTAACCATAAATTGAAATTATGTTAAATTTATGATATACTATAAGTGTATCAATCATGTAGCAAATAAAGAAAAAAGGAGGAAATAGCATGATGAAACGGAGCATATTACTTATAATGGTACTTCTAATTGGAGTATTTGGAATGACAGGATGTGGTAGCTCTAAAAAAGAGTTGAAAGTGGACTTACAGGAAGCTCAGCAAGAAAAGCGAGAGATTCAAAGCCAGTTAGATGATGTCAATGAGCAGATTAGACAGCTTGAAATTGAAAATGCACAACTAAAGCAATCGACTGGTGATAGTGCGGATCAATACTTATCTGCAAAATTTTATCAGGATGGAAACTACTATCGGGTGTTAGATCCTGAGTTTGAGTTCTATTCTGACAAAAATTGTGAAAACAGTATTGGAAATGATGTCCGGATGATTTCACCTGTTGTTGACGAAACAACGTTGAAGAACGGATTGACGGTCTGCACAGTTTCATCTGAACAGGGATATATCTATTCGGTGTCTTGGCCGGATTTGGTCATTGATAACGATTAGTAACAACAATTTTTCTCAAGGAATGTGGGAGTTCATTATGAACTCCTTTTTCCGTATGTGAAATTCTTGAAAAATATATAAAAATAGTATATAATACCAAAGATAAAATAAGAAAGTAAAAACTCTTAAAGAAAGGAATGAAGGAATAGATGCTAAGTGCAAACGGAGTGACTGTCAGATTTGGAAAGAGAATACTTTTCGAAGATGTCAATATAAAATTTGGAAAAGGAAATTGTTATGGGATTATTGGAGCAAATGGGGCCGGAAAATCAACCTTTTTAAAAGTTTTATCAGGAGAGATAGAACCAAGTAAAGGTGATGTGAGTTTAGATAAAGGAGAAAGATTATCTGTTTTAAAACAAGACCACTTTGCTTTTGAAGACTATACAGTTATGGATACTGTTATCATGGGAAATAAGGAATTATATGATATTATGAAAGAAAAAGAAGCAATCTATGCAAAACCAGATTTTTCGGAAGAAGATGGTATGAAAGCAGCAAAATTAGAAGAAAGATTTGCGGAATTAGATGGTTGGAATGCAGAATCAGATGCAGCAATTTTATTAAATGATTTAGGAATTATTCCAGATAACCATTATAAATATATGAAAGAAATTGAAGCAAAAGAAAAAGTAAAGGTACTATTAGCACAAAGTTTATTTGGAAATCCAGATGTATTATTACTAGACGAACCAACAAATGACTTGGATATGAAAAGTATTAACTGGTTACAAGATTTCTTAATGGATTTTGAAAATACAGTTATTGTGGTATCTCATGATAGATATTTCTTAAATAAAGTATGTACCCATATTGCAGATGTTGACTTTGGAAAAATAAAAGTATATCCAGGAAACTATGACTTCTGGTATGAATCAAGTCAATTAGCCTTAAAGCAAGCAAGAGAACAAAATAAAAAGAAAGAAGAAAAAATTAAAGAATTACAAGACTTTATTGCAAGATTTAGTGCTAATGCTTCAAAATCAAAACAAGCAACTTCAAGAAAGAAAACATTAGAGAAAATAGAACTAGAAGAAATTAAACCATCTAATCGAAAATATCCATATGTGGATTTTAAACCAGATAGAGAACCAGGAAGAGAGATATTACAAGTAAAAAATATCTCAAAAACAGTAGACGGAGTAAAATTATTAGATAATATTTCATTTGATGTAAAAGAAGGAAACAAAATTGCATTTTTAGCAGATAATGAACTAGCAAAAACAGTTTTATTTCAAATTATAGAAGGAGAAATGGAACCAGATGAAGGTGAATTAGTATGGGGAACAACTATCACCAAGTCATATTTCCCTAAGGATAATAATTATTTATTTGAAACAGATGAAAATATAACAGACTGGCTTAGAAAATATTCTAAAGATCCAGATGAAACTTATGTTAGAAGTTTTTTAGGAAGAATGTTATTTTCAGGCGATGAAGCCTTAAAACAGGTAAAAGTGTTATCTGGAGGAGAAAAAGTAAGATGTGTTTTATCAAAAATGATGTTATCAGGAGCAAATTTCTTAATATTTGATGAGCCAACCAACCACTTAGATATGGAAAGTATAACATCATTAAATGAAGGAATGAAACGTTTTACAGGAAATATTTTATTTACATCACATGACCATGAATTGACACAAACTGTAGCCAATAGAATTATTGATATAAAAGAAAATGGAAAAATAGTTGATAGAGAAGTTACCTATAATGAATATTTAGGCGTAGAATAATCCTTTTGAAAGGAATGTGGTAAAATGGAAAGAGTTGATAAAATAAATTATTATCTAGATATTGCAGAAAGTGTAGCAGAGCGAGGGACTTGTCTTAGAAATAATTATGGTAGTATTATTGTAAAAAATGATGAAATTATTTCTACAGGATATACAGGTGCTCCAAGAGGAAGAAAAAATTGTATTGATTTAGGATATTGTACAAGACAAAAATATGAAATGCCAAGTGGAAAAGGATATGAAAGATGCAGATCTGTACATAGTGAACAAAATGCGATTATTAGTGCAGCAAGAAAAGATATGATAGGTTCTACACTGTATTTAGTAGGAATAAATAAACGAAATGGGGAATATGTAAAAGATAATGAGCCATGTTCATTTTGTAAAAGAATGATTATTAATGCTGGAATTGAAAAGGTAGTTATGAGGGATACAAAAAAAGAATATAGAGTGCAAGAAGTCGATAATTGGATAAAACAAGATGATACGATTTTGGAAGAGAAAGAATAGAAAGGATACAAAGAATGGATAAAATTATTAATACAATTACAGAAGAATTAAACATTAAACCAAAACAAGTAGAAGCTACCATTAAATTAATAGATGAAGGAAATACCATTCCCTTTATTGCACGTTATAGAAAAGAAGTAACAGGAGGACTAAGTGACGAAATCCTTAGGGATTTAGGAGAAAGATTAAATTATTTAAGAAATTTGGAACAAAGAAAAGAAGAAGTTGTAAAATCAATTGATGAACAAGGAAAATTAACAGATGAAATTATGCAAGCAGTAGCGATTTGTAAAACATTAGCAGAAGTAGAAGATATTTATAGACCATATAAGCAAAAGAAAAAAACAAGAGCCACTGTTGCAAAGGCAAAGGGATTAGAACCATTAGCAACAATTATTATTGAACAAAAAGAAACAAAGCCAATTTTAGAAATTGCAAAGGAATATGTGAATATTGATTATTTATCAGAAGAGGATAAAAAGAATAAAGATAAAGTAGTGGCTAGTCCAGAAGATGCTGTGCAAGGAGCATTAGATATTATTGCAGAAGATATTTCTGACAATAGTAAATATAGAAAACAAATTAAGAAAATTTGCTATAGAGAGGCAATGATTCAAACAAAGGCAGCAAAACCAGAAGAAAAATCAAATTATGAAATGTATTATGACTATCAAGAAGCGATAAAATACATACCAAGTCATAGAATATTAGCTATCAACCGTGGAGAAAAAGAGGATTTTCTAAAAGTGAAAATTGAAAAGCCAGAAGAAAAAATACTGGCATATATACAAAGAGATATCATCAAAGGTGAAACACAATTTACAGAGATGTTAAAAGAAACAATTGCAGATAGTTTTAAAAGATTAATTGAACCATCAATCGATAGAGAAATTCGTTCAGATTTAACAGAAAAAGCAGAAGATAAAGCAATAAAAGTATTTGGAAAAAATTCAAAACAATTACTTTTAGGTGCACCAATTAAAGGAAAAACTGTAATGGGATTTGACCCAGCATATAGAACAGGTTGTAAAATTGCTGTAATTGATGAAACAGGAAAATTATTAGATTATACAACGGTATATCCAACAGAACCACAAAATGATGTAGAAGGCGCTAAAAAAGAATTATTAAAATTAATTGACAAAGATAAAGTAGATATGATAGCTATTGGAAATGGAACAGCATCCAGAGAATCAGAAATGTTTGTAGCAGATATGATAAAAGAAACTTCAAGAGATGTGCATTATGTTATTGTCAGTGAAGCAGGAGCATCTGTATATTCTGCATCAAAATTGGCAACAGAAGAATATCCAGATATTAATGTATCTATTAGAGGTGCGATTTCTATTGCAAGACGTTTGCAAGATCCATTAGCAGAATTGGTAAAAATAGATCCGAAAGCCATTGGTGTTGGACAATATCAACATGATGTGAATCAAAAGAAATTGCTAGAGAGCTTAACAGGTGTTGTAGAAGATAGTGTTAATAAAGTAGGTGTTGATGTAAACACAGCGACACCATCACTACTTTCTTATGTTTCAGGAATTAATCATACAATTGCAAAAAACATTGTTAAATATAGAGATGAAAATGGAAAATTAAAAAACAGAAAAGAATTATTAAAAGTTCCTAAACTTGGAAAAGTAGCGTTTGAACAATGTGCAGGATTTTTAAGAATATTAGATGGAGACAATCCATTAGAAGTTACAGCTGTTCATCCAGAAAGTTATGAACCAACAGAAAAATTATTAAATCAATTAGGATTTGATAAAAATGATTTAAAAGATAAAGAAAAATTAGATGAACTAAGAACAAAATTAAAAAGTGTTAATGTTCAAGAGATGGCAAAAGAATTGAATATAGGAGAAATGACATTAACAGATATAATTGAAGAATTATCAAAACCAGGAAGAGACCCTCGTGAAGATATGCCAAAACCAATTTTGAGAAATGATGTATTAAAATTAGAGGACTTAAAAGAAGGAATGATATTAACAGGAACCGTTAGAAACGTCATTGACTTTGGAGCATTTGTGGATATAGGTGTAAAACATGATGGACTTGTCCATATTTCAGAAATGAGTGATAAATTTATCAAAAATCCATCAGATGTGGTTTCTGTAGGAGATATAGTAAAAGTAAAAGTAATTAAAATAGATAAAGAAAGACAAAAAGTAGGGCTTTCAATGAAATGTTAGGTTAGGGACGTGCCAAAATGGACAAAAATTGGTCAAAAGGGACAGACCTATTGAAAAGAAATTAAATTTTAGTTAAGTAAAAAACCAAGAAAAATTCTATAAAATATATAGTTTTTTCTTGGTTAAAATTTTGTTAAGGTCTGTCCCTTTTGACCAATTTTTGTCCATTTTGGCACGTCCCTAATCGTTTATCCTTTATATTTTTCTTGAATTTCTTGTATTTCATCATAATGGTTTTTCAATATATCTAAAAATAAATCATCTAATTCTGGGTCAAATTGTGTTCCTCTACATCTTTCGAATTCAGAAATAATCTTATCAATATCTAAAGAATCACGATAAGCTCTTTTTGATGCCATTGCATCAAAACTATCAGCGATTGTTGTAATTCTAGCTAAATATGGAATGTCATTTCCAGCAAGTTTACCTGGATAACCAGTTCCATCGTATTTTTCGTGATGATGTTCTACAATAGGTAAGATATCATTGAATATAGAAGCATTTGATAATATATGAACACCTATATTAGGATGTTGTTTTATTTGAGAATATTCTTCATCCGTTAATCTAGAATCTTTTAATAGAACACTATCTGGAACACCAATTTTTCCAATATCATGGAATAAACCGCCAACTTCTAGATTATGTAAATCTTCATTAGATAATCCCAGTTTTTTACCAATAAGAACAGAATAAGCGGCAACTCTGTCGGAATGACCTCTTGTGTACATATCTTTGGCTTCAATTGTATATCTTAATGTTTTGATAGATTCTAGATATGCTTGTTCTAATTTTTCATATGTATCAGATAATTTTAAATTGATTTCTTTAATTTCGTTCATTTGTTTGATAGATTTTATTCCTGATTCAATTAATAAAAGTAGTTGGTCAAATTTATCACTTTTTTCACAATATCCTTGAATATCTAATCTTCTAATTGTTTCTAAAGGTGGAGCTAAATCTTTATGACCAGTAAGCAATAAGATATATAGATCTTTATTAAAATTCCTGATTTCTTCAACAACTTGATCTCCATGGAAAGGTGTCATGATAAAGTCTAATATCATTAAATCAAAATGTTCTTCCTTAACTAACTGAATCGCTTTTTGTGGATCTGTTACACCAGTAAAATCATATCCAGAACGTTTTAAAAATATAGATAAAGAGTCAACAATTCCTTCTTCATCATCTACGGCAATGATTCTATAGGTAGAATTATTTTTTGTATCTTCAACTCCTTGTAAATGTTTTCTCATATTAAACCCCTCTAATATATTGATTTTTAATTATTATATTAATAAAAAAAATAAAAATCAAGCTTTTACACTAATTTTTGTAGGTATTCGCATGATTTTTATTTTTTTCTACAGTATAAAAATTCTATAAAACATTCAAAATACTAACTAATAATACAACAAATAAAATTAAATTGTTAACTTGCAAAAGGATGGGACTTTTCTTTATAATGGTAGTATAATCGTAAATGTTGTTCCTTTACCAACTTCTGATTTAAATATGATATCTCCATTAAAATGTGCTTTTATGGTTGAGTAAGACATATACAATCCTAAACCAGTACCATTTTTTCCTTTGGTAGTTATCATTTCCTTAAATAATTTTTCTTGGACATTTTTAGGCATACCACTTGCATAATCCTTTATATGAATATATACATGATTATCTTTGTTTTCTAAAATTAATTCAATATTTTTATTTGTTTCTCCATTATATGCTTGAATAGCATTAGAAATCATATTATTGATAACTTGAACTAAACTATTAATATCACCATTTATGCTAGTATGTTCGTCTGTTCTCATTGAAATATTTAAATAGATAAGTGCATTTTTAAGTTCATGCCTCATTAAAATATTCACTCGTTTTACTAATTCATCAAGTGTAAAATGAACAGAATCTCTTTCAGAAAGTGTTACAGCTTGTCCCTTAACAGCCGTTATGATATCTGACATATATTCGGTATAATCTTTAATTTTTGAAATCCATTCTGACATATCTTTTGCAATATCATGATGGTCTTGTGAATTTACATCAGGATCATCAATCGATTCTTCATATTCTTTGACTAAACAAGTTAAACCTTCTAATGCCCCAGAGATTGACATGATAGGGGTTTTTAAATTGTGGGCAATTCCTCCAATTAATTGACCAAGTGAAGCTAAACGTTCACTTTCCATTAACGTTTCTTGACTACTATGTAATTGATCTACATAAGTTTTGGTTAATTTTTGAATTTCATTAAAGGAAGCAGTCAAATCACCAATCTCATCGTTGGATGTTATAGGAAGAGTATTAGCATAAATGACATCTTGCGAATTAGAGATATTTTTCATTCCATTAATAACACTGTTAATATCATTACTTAAATCTTTACCAATATAAAGGATAAATAAACAATTAATGATAATTAAAAGACCAGCTATTAATATGAAAGGAAGAATAAAAGTATTTGCAAATACAAAATATCGAATTCCAACATAGCATTCGCCCATATTTGTATTTATTTTTATAAGTGCCCCTTCTATATTTTGCCCATAATATTCATAAGTGTATCCTTCTGTTTTATCATAAAAATTCAAAGTATATTTTATAAAGAAATCATTAAGCTTTTTAGGAGAATAATAAACTTCACCAGTAGAAGTAGACATGATTAAAGCATGATCACCTTCAGATTTAAATTCTATAGAATTTAGGATATTTTCTACATCTGAAATGTTATATACTGTATTTTCATCAAAATGAGATAATAATTCTTGTCTATAGAAATGATATAGTAATTCGCCCTTTTCTTTTGTCATCAAAGACATAGAAATTAGTAAAATTAAGACAAAAGAATATAAAAATAAAGGCAATATTTGTATTAATAATTTATTATATAAAGGTAATCGAATACCAGTAACTTCATTTTTTGCTAATTTTGCTGTAGCAATTAATCTATTAGAGAAGAATTTTTTACTAAGCATATAAGAAAAAATAGCAAAAACAGCAGAAAATGAAAATATAACCGTTGTAATTCTTAAAACTAATTCTGCTTCTGTATTAAATGCAAATAATAAAATCGCAATAATAATGGAAGGTATAAATAATTCTAATAAAAGCATTAAATAAGGGTAATTGAAAGATTTTTTTCTTAATTTTTCAATATATTCTTTAGGAGAATTTTTTAATTTATCATCAGATAAAGATAATTTACTATATAAAAATCTTAATGCAATATATAATAGGATTAGTAAAATAGCTATAATAATGATAAACTGCGTTGTATACTTTATACCAACGATTTCTATTTGGAAATCATTATTAATGGAGTTTGGGGGATAATTTAAAACAAAAGGTAGTACAAAATATAAAACGGCTGCATTTATACCAAATATTAAAGTCGTTATTAATGCTAATTTTTTCTCATTATCAATATTAAAAATTTTAATGGATTTCATCTTATGTTTCCTCCTAACTATGTTTTTCTTTAAGGTAAATTAAAATCTTATGAATATATTCAGATGTTATTTTTGGCCAATCTAAATTCAAAGTATTTAAAATTGATGCTGTTTTTTCATTATGTAGTGTAATCGTATTCTTGCTATTTATATTTTGAAGATAAGCAGTAATTCCAAAATAGTTAGACTTTGCGTTAGTCAAAGCAAGTTTAAACTCATTTATAGATGATAGTTTTATGGAAAAGCCACAATCTGCTAACATATCTACCAATTGGTTACCAGAAATATAATAATTATTATATAAATGATATATTTCTAAATTATGCTCTTGATGCTGTATCAATTGTACAATAAAGTTTGCACAAATATCTACAGGTGAGAATTCAAAATTAAATTGAGAAAGTTCTTTAGGAAACATTCTTAAATCGATAAAGGCATCTAATCGATTTAAGAAAGCATTATCGGCAAAGTTTTCTTGAAAAACACCATCAGTATATCGATTGGTAATGGTACCTAATCTGTAAATACTTGCTATGATATCTTGATTTTCACATGCTTCTATAATTGCTTTTTCTGCTTCAAATTTACTTCTTACATATACATTTTCACGAAAAGATTGACCTATATATAAATCATCTTCTGTGAAATCAGTAGATGGCGTCTTCACAAGACCATGTCCAGATACAGACATTGTTGAAATATAATGTAATGGAATATGAAATGTCTTACAAAAAGCAATCATTTTTTGGGTAGAGGTTACATTTGTTTCATTAAATAACTCATAATTTCCATAATGTTTTACTAATGCAGCTGTATCAATAACACAATTACACTTATTTCCTAAGTGTTCATATAATTTTTCCTCTAATCCAAATTTATCATCTAAAATATTTCCCTCTATAACTTTGATTCTATATAAATATTGTTCTATATCCGTGTTAGGAAAATAGAAATGAAATTTTTTAATTAGCCTAGCTAAAGGTTTTATAGAATCTATTTTTCTAATAACACAAAATACTTTACTGTGTGTTGTGGTTAACAAATAATACAAGATATGCATTCCTAAGAAACCAGTCGCACCGAAAAGAATGATATTCTTAAAAGTAGAAGACATATTGATAGGTGCTTTTATATCTTTTATAATAGGCATTTTTTCAAGAGAAACAGTAGTCTCATTTGGTTGCGCAATTAAAAGAAAGTCTGCAAGCTTTCGAATAGTTGGATAATCGTAAAAATCTTGTGTATTAATAGAGAATCCTTTACTATACAATATAGATTGCGTTTTTATTAATAAAAGAGAGTCTACATAGTAGTCAAACAAATTATCTTCCACACTAATAGGATGTTTCAGTTCTAATAAATTGGTAAATAATTCTTGTAAAGTTTCTTCCAATGTATTTTGTGGCTTAACATATTTTGTACGATTCTTTTTAGGTAAAGGAAGTGCTGACTTATCTATCTTTCCATTGATGGTCAAAGGAAGCTTGTCTAATTGAATAAAATAGGTTGGTATCATGTAACTTGGCAAATCTTTCTTTAAAAAGTCTGGTAAATTTTCAATTTCGTGGTCAGATACATAATAAGCACAAAGTAATTTATGTTTATTGATTTCAATCAAAGATACATATACATCTTTGATTGCTGGATGTGTAAGTAAAAGAGATTGAATTTCTCCTAGCTCAATTCTATAGCCATTTAATTTAACTTGAAAGTCGCTACGTCCCAAGTATTCCATAATTCCATTAGGATGTAATATAGCAAGATCTCCTGTTTTATAAAGTTTAGTTTCTGGATAGAAAGGATTATCTAGAAATCTTTCAGCAGTTTTTTTATTGTCTGTATAACCCAATGCCAAACCATCACCGCTAATATACATTTCTCCAATACTACCTAGTGGAACCAATTCTAAATTGCTATTTAAAATTAAAATCTGTGTATGATCAATAGGATAGCCTATAGGAACAGAGGTATAGGTATCATTTACATTATATTCATAAATCATGCAACCAACGGTTGCTTCAGTTGGTCCATATTCATTATAAATATGGATTGGATGAGAAAATAGAGATGTGATTTTTTCACACATTTCTTTAGTTAAAATATCTCCACCTAAAATGAATTTACACACAACACTATGACTCAAATCAAGATCTTGTAATAAAGTAAAATGGCCAGGTGTTAGTTTTATAATTTGAACTTTATTATCTGTAATAATGTCTTTTAGAAGTAATTCCGCATTATCATTTTGATATATATATATTGTATTTCCTGAGCATAATGGTGTATAGATAGAAGTTACAGTTAAATCAAAGGCAACTGAAGAAAATAGTGGAAAATTTGTTTCTTCTCCATGTACATATTGTTTTATTGCCCAGCAAATATAATTACTCAAACTTTTATGAGAGATTTTAACACCTTTAGGCTTTCCTGTTGAACCAGATGTATATATAATATATGCCAAATCTTCTTCTTTTAAGTCATAATTTAAATCTTCTATAGAATCATTTAAATAAGGATAGGTATTTAAATCAATTCTTAAAACCATATTTTTATCCAAATCAATATTAGATAATGTATTTGGATGTGTTAATACAAATTTTGCCTTACTATTGCTTACAATATATTTAATTCTATCGGCAGGGTAGTTGATATCAATTGGTATATAGCAAACACCTAATTTTTGTGTAGCTAAAATACTAGCAACAAATTCGATAGAATCTGAAAATGCTAAGCAAACAATATCACCAGCATGGATAGACTGTTTTTTTAATGTTAATGCAATTAAATTTGCTAAGTTGTTTAATGATTGATAAGTAAGAGCTGTATCTTTATAAGAAATTGCCAACTTATCTGGTGTCTCAGTAACTTGTTTTTTAAACAAATCATAAACAGAAACAAATTGGTTTATAGAATTACATGCTTTATTGTAAGTCTTTAAAATATAACTTTTTTCTTTAGGAGAGATAATCTCAAGTTGTTTAACTTTTAATTCTGGATGAGATATAATTTGTTTGATCATTTCCATTAAACGTTCATGTAAAAGTGTTATATCTTCCATAGTAAATAAATCTTTTTTAAAATCGTAAAATATATTAATCATTCCTGTATCATCTATATCATATAAATGAATATCTAAATTATTAACAACACAGTGATTAAATAACCATCTACAAGAATAAGGAATACTAGACTCTGTTCTATGATTTCTTGCATTTTGATAAGACAAACAAACATCATAAAGATTTTTAGATATATTGAATTTTTTTCTAATGGAGTCTAATAAAAGTCTATATGGGTATCTTTGATTTCTAAAAACAGAAAGTTCATGTTTAGAAACTTGATTGATAAAGTCCATACAAGTTAATTCCCTATCAATTTCCATACGAAAAGGTACTGTACTAATGTACATACCTGTTGTATTTTTTTCTTTAAAATTAGATCTGTTTAATACAGGGGTTCCCACAATAGCGGAACTGGTATTATTCAATTTTGATAAATATATGTTGATAACAGCCATAAAAAGTGAAAACAAAGAAATTTTATGTTTGTTACAAAAACTTACTAACGTATCTGTTTCAGCCTTTGAAAGCGTAACACTTTTTCTGATTGCTTCATAAGAACTAGATTGAAAGTCTTTTAAATATGAAAATTCTAAATTATCAAATTGATGTTCCCAAAATTCTTTTGCACGTTCAAATTTTGAGCTTTCCATATATTTTTGTTCATCATAAATAAAATTAATATAAGAGTTGCCTTCCATGATTTCTATAGGTGAATTTTGAAGTATAGAAGCATAGTAAGACATAATTTGGTCAATTAATAAGCTCATAGTCCAAGCATCAGAAATAATATGGTGTAAGTTAGCCATAAAACCACCAGTACCATCTGAATTTGTGAAAATGACAAAGCGATATAAGTCATTATTGAAAAGTTCAAAATGTTCTGCAATAACATCTTCTTCAAGTCTTGATAAAGGATATTGCTTTGTTATTTTTACTTTTTCAATATCAACAAAAGAATAGTTCTTTATGAATTGTTTAATTTCAGAACTATCTTCAAATAAGTTAATCCTTACAGAATCATTGTTTTCTATAAATAAATTAATTGCCCTTTCTAAAGCATCTATATTAATTTTTTCCGTAATACATAACGTTCCACAAATATTTGATACACATGTATCTGGGTTAAATTGTTCTGTTAATAAAATAGATTTTTGTGGATTTGTTAATTCATAACTTGAAATACTCATATAATCATCACCTTAAAAAATTTTTCTAGAACGATTATACATATAAAATATCAAAAAATCAAACAATTCTACAAAATAACTTATAAATCTTCTATTTAAATGTTTTCACATTCAATATTTATGTATTGAAAAATTAGAAAAATAGAGGTAGAATTAAGAAAAAAGGGAGGGATTGTATGGGAGATAATGAAAATAGGAAGGTATATGAGCCAAGAATCGTAAAGAATTATAGGGAAGTGATAGAATATTCTGTAAAAAATTATGCGGATAAGATTGCTTATAAATATAAGAAAAATGGTGATTTAAAACATGTAGAATATGTAGAAAAAACATATAAACAAGTAGGAAAAGATATAAAAGCATTTGCAACAGCATTATTACATAAAGGCTTGGAAAAGAAAAAAATTATACTTATTGGAAACAATCGATATGAATGGTGTATAAGCTATTTAGCAGTAACAAGTGCAAATATGATTGTTGTACCAATGGATAAAGCACTCCCTGACAACGAGATAGTAAATTTAGTAACAAAAAGTGAAGCAGAAGTTGCTATATTTGATAAAAAATATGTAAATGTTATGAAAAAATTAAAAAATGATAATCATGTAAATTTACAAATGTTAATCTGTATGGATAATATAAAAGATAAAGAGATAGAAGAATTTTCAGCGTTATTACAAAAAGGTGAAGAATGGATTGAAAATGGAGATAATCAATATGACAAAATAGAAATTGACCCTAAAAAGATGTCTATTATGTTATTTACATCAGGAACAACAAATGAACCAAAAGCAGTTATGCTATCACAGCAAAATATATGTGCAAACTTATCAGATTTTGCTTCTTGGGTGAAGTTATACCCAACTGATACACTACTTTCATTTTTACCAATACACCATACTTTTGAATGTACAGTAACATTCCTTTATGGTTTTTACAGTGGATGTATGGTTGCTTTTTGTGACGGTCTAAAATATATTCAAAAAAATCTTGCAGAATATAAAATTTCGGTATTTGTAGCAGTTCCATTAGTATTAGAGACTATGTATAAGAAAATTCAAAAAGCAATTGATGATCAAGGAAAAACAAAATTAATCCACATAATGACGAAAATATCCAATGGACTATTAAAATGCAAGATTGACTTAAGAAAAATTATTTTTAAACAAATTTTAGACAATTTAGGAGGAAATATTCGTTTAGTACTATATGGCGCAGCTCCTATGAATAAAGAGACAATTATTGGATTTAATAATTTCGGAATTGAATTAGTGCAAGGCTATGGGTTAACAGAAACTTCACCAGTAATTGCGGCAGAATCAGACAAAGAAAAAAGACCAGGTTCTGTAGGATTAGCCCTACCTAGTTTAAATGTAAAGATAGATAACCCTGATAAAAATGGAGAAGGAGAAATATTAGTAAAAGGTCCAAGTGTTATGATGGGATATTATCATAATGAAGAAGAAAACAAAAAAGCATTTATAGATGGATGGTTTAAAACAGGTGATTATGGATACATAACAGACGATGGATTTATCTATGTTACAGGAAGAAAAAAAGATATCATTGTTTTACAAAATGGAAAAAATGTATATCCTCAAGAAATAGAATTTTTAATTAATAAAATTGCTTATGTAACAGAATCTTTGGTATATCAAAGAGAAAAGGATAAAACAGACACAATGTTATGTGCCAAAATCGTGTATGATAGAGATTTAATAAAAGAATACTTAGGAGAAAATACTGAAAAAGAGTATAAAGATAGTATTTGGGAAGAAATGAAAAAAATTAACAAACAATTACCAGTATTCAAACATATAAAACATATAACAATAACAACAGAACCATTAATTAAGACAACAACACAAAAAGTAAAACGTTATGAGGAATTAAAAAGAGTTTAGGACTTTAAAAACAAAGATAATAAAAAAGAATTTTATTTATTACATATGTAAATGGCAATTAAATGGCAATAAATAAAATCCTTTTTTATTTTTTAAAATTCAAATCTTAAAGTTAATAGTTCTATGATTAAAATTGAGAATATCGTTCATACTATTTTTGAGGTGATTTTATTGAAAAGAGCCAAAAAAAGAAAAAATAGTGGCAAAAAAATTATGATTACAACCATTATTTTATTAATCGTATGGATATTCGGATTTTATATATATGTTACATATCATAATATAGAAATATATGATGCAAATTATACAGCACAAAAGACACAATCCACAATAGAAGAACAATCTGTGGAAAAAGTAGAAGAAGAAAGTAAAACAGTGGCAGATGTTATTGAAGAAACTGTAGAAAGTGTTGTTGGAATATCAAAATTGAAAAATGCAGGAACATCTATTTTTTCAGAAAGCACAGAAAGTCAATTAGGACTGGGAACAGGTGTTATTGTGACAGAAAATGGATATATTTTAAGTAACGAACATGTAACTGGAAGTAAGTATAGTAAGTGTTATGTAACATTGGAAAATGGAAATAATTACAATGGAACTGTTGTATGGAGTGATTCTAGTATAGATTTGTCAATTGTAAAAATAGAGGCTAAAAATTTAAAACACATTACATTAGGAAATTCAGATAATGTTAAAATAGGGGAAACTGTTTATGCCATAGGAAATCCCATTGGATTTGAATTTCGAAGAACCGTTACATCTGGAATTATTAGTGCGAAAAATAGAACAATTAAAATAGAAGAAGAGGAAAAAGCATCTTATATGACTGATTTAATACAAACAGATGCAACCATCAATCCTGGAAATAGTGGAGGACCATTAATGTATCCAAATGGAGAAGTCATTGGAATCAATACAGTAAAAATATCATCAGCAGAAGGAATTGGCTTTGCCATACCAATCAATATTATAAAACCAATTATAGAAAGCTATCAAAATACAGGAGATTTTCAAGAAGCAAAAATTGGTATATATGCTTATGATACAGAAGTGATACCATACTTAGAAACAGGAAACAGTAGCAGTTTTCAAGAGGGAATTTATGTGACAGAAGTAACCGCAAATGGTCCTGCAGGTACAGCAGGTATAAAAGAAGGAGATATCATTACACAAATAGATGACACAAAATTAAATACAATGAATGATTTAAGAGAATATATATATACCAAAAAACCAAATGATGAGGTAACTCTAAAAATTAATAGAGGAAAAATAAAGAGAGAAATTATTGTTAAATTAGGAAAATGACCCATTGGGGACGTGCCAAAATGGACAAAAAATGTCCATTTTGGCACGTCCCCAATGGGCTACTCTGTCAAAAATTCTTCCATGTAGTCATATTTTCTAGAATAATCTTTGGTTTCATCATTTGAAAGATATACCTCTGAGGTATTGCTTTTTAAGAATTCAATAATTTCATAAACGTCTATCCAAATTTCATTAGGACTATCTACTTGTGATTCATCAAAAATAAGTTGCATACCGAAGTGTAAATGCGCAACATTTATATTATTTACATTTTCTTTTATACTGTATCCAGTCATACCTAAGTAACCAATAACATCACCAGCTTTGACAGTGTCTCCTTTTTCTAATCCTTCTACATAAGGGTGGTCTTTTCGTAAGTGGGCGTAATAATAATATCGTTTTCCATCAAAACTTCGAATACCAACACGCCAACCACCATATTGATTCCATCCAAGTTGTTCTACAATACCAGATTCAACTGCAATAATGGGCGTCCCAATACTTCCCATTAAATCATTTCCCAAATGAGTTCTTTTAAAACCGTAAGACCTAGAATTTCCAAAATCTTTATAATGTGTAAAATAATAATTTTTTGCAATTGGTAAGAAAGCTTTTAATCCATATGTATTTTTAAATATTTTCTGATTATTTTCATCTAATGTTTCGATTGAATAATTACCGATAAAACCACTTAAAACAGCAGAATAAGCTTCTAAATAATAATCATAAAATGTTAAGGTTGAGGTCAGCTCTTCTATGGACTTACCATTTTGTAAATTTTCTACAATTTTATTTAAATCATTTTCATTGAAATTTTTGAAATTTCCCCCATAGATGCAAGCTAAATAAGCTAATAATTCAATCCAATTGTAAGTGATATTTTCATGATTATTATGAGAATTGATATCTAACGCAGAAGTTAGTTTTAAAACTTCACAAGGAACTGTAAAATCTACCCATTTAATAAAATCTTCCTCACTATCAGAATTTACGATAATAGACATGGAATCTTTTTGACTGAAATAATAAATAAGAGCAGAAGATAGAAAAATGATTACTGTAAGCAAGGATATACATATTAAATATTTCTTTTTTATATGCATAGATTTAATAAGCAATGAAAACACCTCATAAAAATATATGAAAATAGAATACAAATCATGACGATTATCTTTTTAACAATAAAAAATAATTTTTTTAATAGTCTATTTACGAAAATATAGAATTATAATAAAATTATAAATGTAAGATAAAAAATAGAGATAAGATTGAGACAAAAAATAAAATTTTCTATAAAAATACAAAAAGAAAGGACGAAGAAAAATGAACCAATATATGCAATTAGCTAAACAAAATGCAGAAAAAGGAATTAAAAGAGGTGATGGAGGACCATTTGGTGCAGTAATTGTAGATAAACAGGGAAAGATTATTTCAAATGGAAATAATCAAGTTATAAAAGAAAATGACCCAACAGCCCATGCGGAAATTGTTGCTATAAGAGAAGCTTGCCAACAATTAAATACATATGACTTATCTGAATATATATTATATACATCTTGTGAGCCATGTCCAATGTGTTTATCAGCTATTATTTGGGCAAATATAAAAGAGGTATATTATGGTTGTACAAAAGAGGATGCAGGGGAAATCGGGTTTCGAGATGATATGATTTATGAATATTTAAAAGGAAATCATGCTGATTTGATCCATATGAAAAAAATGGATAGGGAAGATTGTTTAGAAACTTTTAAAAAATATAAAGAAACAGGTGGAACAATTTATTAAAATAAAGAAGATAGCGTGTAATCAGTAATTGCTTATTACTATTACACGCTATCTATTAATGATATATTACAAGTTTAAATTTCCCATTTTATGCTAATCAATGCCAAGTGATTTTGTGCATATGTGTCAAAATTTTTAATTTCGTTTAACGTATGTCTTTTTTATTCTACTGGATTCCAAGTATTACCGTTATCTTCTGAACGATAATATTTTGAATCATTACCATTATAGTCTCCATCTGAACCTTGAGAAATCTCTAAAGTTAATACCCCATTTTCTACTATCGGTAAATTGTAATAATCATAGATATCACTATCTAGTAAATCTAATTTAGAGAAAGATGTACCACCATCTTTGGTTACATATAATTCTGAATAATCACCAGGAGTAGAAGGTATAGTTACAAATCCAATATCTTCCGTAATAAATCTTATTTGACTAGAAGTTTTAAAAATCGTTTCTTCTCCTCCTTGAGATATACCAGAACTAATTTTAGTCCAGTGTTCTCCACCATCAGTTGTTTTACTAATTTTTCCAAAAGCAATTCCCATTGCAGTATCTTCAATTTCTAGCATAAAACCGATATCTGCATTAATAAAATGAATATTTTGAATTTTTGTATGATTATCAATTTCTACAGTATGCCAATTATTTAACATATTATTAGCATATACAAGATATCTTTTTTGATTGGCATTATAGAAAAATACAGTTTTATCGGATGAAATTTGATAATTATAATCTGTATAATCATTTTCCATATTTGTAAAATCTCCTGGTACTTCACAAATTTCGTTACCATCATAACTAATATATAAAATTCCATTTTGTATAACATAATCATTAGCTGCCACATTGACTAATTTATAATTTTTTAAATCATTGTCATTTTTATAAGTTAAACAATTAAATTGCTTTATCACTGTTTTTTCCATAGAAACTTTACAAACAGAAATGGTACCATCTTTTTTTATTAGTTTTGTTTCATCATCTATTTTGCAATCTTCATTAAAGGCAATAACATATTGAGGCTTGTCATTATTATATAGAACTAAACTAGTTAATCCATATTGCACACAATTATCATATTTAAATAAAGTAGATTTTTCATCTTCACATATTGTAATTCCTTTAGAATCCACATAAATCTTATTAGGTCCTTCATAAAAATCAGTTGTTTGCCAAGTTCCAAGTAAAGAAGAAGTAATATAATAATATGAAGAAACACCATCTCTGCTGCCATAAGTTACAACATAATCTCTAAGTGTTTTATCTTTATCCATATAGGTTAAGTTACAGATGTCATTTGTTAACCATTGGTATTTAATTTTTCCATCGATTATATTTGGTAATTCTTCGTCAGGTGTTGCAAAAATAAAAAATTTTGGTGAATAATATAATGTTGCTAAACCAGTTTCTTTATTTTGTTTTAAAACTAATCCATTAGAAAAATTGCTAGAAAAACTTAAAGTACAATCATTTTTAAAACCATTATGAAACATAAAAATAAGATTTATGATTGTTAAAACTGTAAATAATATGTAGGTGATAATATTTTTTATTTTATTCTTTTTAAGAGTTAAGATAGATAATACTGAACCAGATAAGAGTATAAGTTCATTAACAATATAAAATAAACTATCAATGACATATTCATAATTATGTCTCTTCAAAATGAATAAATAGCCTATTTGCGTAAGTAAACAACCCATAAACACAATGAAAGAAACAATAGAAATTATTTTTTTCATTTTTAATAATTTTTCTCGCTTCTTTTCTTGAGATTGTGTAATATTTTCAATCGCTTCTTCTACAGCTTTTTTTACATCGATTTCTTCATGGGTACCTATTTCACAATTTAATAATTCTGTAACAGTAATCTGAAAGGTGTCTGCTAAAGAATTTAACATAGATATATCAGGAAAACTTAAACCACGTTCCCATTTAGAGATAGCTTTATCTGTAATGTTTAATTTTTCACCCAATTGTTTTTGTGTCAAATTATTTTCTTTTCTTAATTTTTGTATAAACTTTCCAAATTTTTCATTATCCATTTGTATACTCCTTTTTATAAAATTTATAAAAATTTTACTTTTATGTATAGAAAAATAGTATCATTTAATGACATTTTTAGCAACCGACTGTTGGTAGAATTTATGAATTTGGCTGATATGAAGGGAAAATAAAATAACATATTTTTTAGATTTAGAAATAATAAAAAATTTAAAATAATAAAAAGTTCTCAAATAAAATTGAGAACTTGGTGCACCAGGAGGGATTCGAACCCCCGACCTTCCGGTTCGTAGTTGGCATACGCTCTAAAATATATTTCATCCCTGCATATTATAAATCATTTCATAAAACAGTATTTTTTTGATATTATACTTTAAAATAGAGGGTTTGTCAATTTTTTTGAAAAATTGCAAAAATTTAAAATAGTTTAATATGGTTTAAGAAAAATTGAAAAAGTTTATTATAAAACTACTTTTTGGGGGAATTTGGGGGCATCAAAAATAACCTCTGGGGGAACTTTGGGGGCAGATGTAAAAACCTTTATATTTGGGCATTTTTCTGTTTCCCCCATTCAAAAAATCTTTCCCCCAGTATTTTTTTAGGAGATGTTAAAAATGGTACAATTTATAATTGGTTTAATTATAGGGGCTAATATTAGCCTCTTTTTATATGCTTGCATTTTAGCAGGTAAAAAATCAGATGAGGAGGTGATACAGTATGAAAATTCGCAAAATTATAACAAAAAGTAATGAAGATATTGCAATATTGATAAAAAGAGGAACAGAACTAATTTCAATAACTGTTGATACGGACAATAATATTGAAATTAACGGTTATGAAAATGATATGGTTTTATTGGAAGAAATTGCAGTTACTCAATTACAAAATCAACAAATGGAAAATGACTTATTTGATAATATTATGAATATGCAGGACATAGATGATGCACCTTTTATGAAAGATGAGGAGGGAGAAACTTGAAAGAAAAGAGATATTACTGGTTGAAGTTATATGATACTTTTTTTGATAATAAAACAAGTAAATTTCTCCGTAAGTTGCCAGATGGGGATAAGATACTACTAATCTATCTAAAATTGCAATTAAAACTTCTTAAAAGCGAAGGAATCTTTGTATATGAACATTTATGCGAATCTATGGCAGAAGAAATTGCTATGACACTTGATGAAGATGTAACTATTGTTAAGATATTATTAACAGCACTTGAAAAAACAAAGACCATTGAATTTTTTGATGAAGATACATTTATGCTATCAGAAATGCAAGATTTAATCGGTAGCGAAGGTTCTAGTGCTGCAAGAGTTAGAAAGCATAGAGAAAAATATAAAATGTTACAATGTAACGGTGAAGTAACAAGTAGTAACACACCTGTAACAAATTTGTTACGGAGAGATAGATATAGATATAAAGATGATTGATGATTTATTTAATTTAATAATAAATAAAAGCCCTAAAATTTCACAAAATTTTTATGAATTGATTGAAAAATTAGAATTTAATTATACTGCTGACATTTTAAAGACATTTCAAGATGACAAAATAGAAATGCTAAAAATCATCTTATATACTCTTTATCAGTTAGAAATAGAGCAATTTCAAAATATATTATCAAGGGTAAAAAGAGAAGAACTAATAAATCTCTATAATCTATGTAAAAGCTATAATACAGATAATTTCTTATCTTACTATAAAAAAACAATTATCAATAAATATACTGATAACACTACATAAGGAGCTGATTGTATGTTAGATAGTTATATGAATAATTTTGAAAATATTGTTTCATCCACCCTATTTATAGTATTTAAGATTACACTTATTGTATTAGTAAGTTTGCTAATATTATCTTTGGTTTTGCTAGCCATAGGGTGTTTGATAAAATCACAAAAGCTAAAATCAAAATTTTTAATAGCTGTACCAAGTCTATTGATAGTAATAATATTTTTCTTATCAATTCCCCCTATCTTCGTACACTTTAAAAATATGATTTAAGTATATAGTAAATCTCCTTAAAGTTTGCCCTAACACTATATAAGGAGATGATGTTTAAATGAGTTTAAAGAAAAGTAAAAAGCATGTAGTTTCTAAACTAAAAGCCATAGGAACAATGCTTACATTATTTGCTATAAAAACTAATATGGTTTTTGCAGCTGAAGGTGGAACTACTATTGGAACAGCCGAAGTAACACAAGCAACGGATAATATAAAAAGAGTAATTACTTCTATCGCAATGCCACTTGGTGGTGTTCTTATCTTTGCAAGTGTTGTAGTTGCCGCAATAAAGATGATAGCAAACTCAAATAACCCTCAAAAAAGAGCTGAAAGTATTGGTTCACTTGCCTGGATATGTGGTGGTGGCGTTGTTTTAGGTGCAAGTCTTATAATCGCTGGAATAATTGTTAATGTAGCAACTAACAATACTGGTGGATTACTTGGTGGATAGGTGATGCTTATGAGAGTATTTAAAGTTCCATTTGATATTAAACGCGAAGAAAAAATCTTCGGTGGATACCTTAGTTTAAGGCAAGTAGTATATTTAATGCTAGGTGCATCAAGTTTGGCTTTACTTGCTACACCACTTCCAATAGTATTAAAAATAATATTTATTTTACTAATTGCAAGTTTCTTTTTATTGTGTACTTTTCTAAAAATAGGTGAGCAGAACTTTGATAAGTTCTTTTTTTATGCCTTAAAATACCTATTTCGTAAAAAATACTTTGTATATAAGAGGTGTTTGAAATGGTAATAATGATTATATTTTTAGTTTTAACTGTACTTTTTGTTATAGGTACAGCCATTTATTTAAACAATAAAAAGAAAAATGTAAATGCACCAAAACACAGTATAGATACAAAAGACAAAAATGCAGATAAGAATGATAAAAAAGGTAAAAAACAACTAACTGATATTTTACAAATTAAAATTAAAGACAATATTATTTGCTTAGGTAATAGATATTCAAATGTTATAAGGCTTGGAAACATAGATTATAATATGCTTTCAAATTCTGAACAAGATTCTATTGAAAATGTGCTAATTCAAACAGCTCTTGCAATAGATTTTCCAGTTCAATTTTTTTCTACAACAGAGTTCATAGACACAAGTAAAGTCATATCTCTTATTAAGAAAAATAAAACAAGCAATGTAAAGATTAGAGAATATAAGGAATATCTAATTGACTATTTACAAAATCTTATGGAAAACAGGACTATTTCTGTTGTAAAAAACTATGCAATTATAAGTTATGATGGCACTTATGATAAAGCCTTAGAAGAATTAAACAGAAAGTCATTGTCTTTTACAGGAAATTTATTGAGAGCAAAAATCGTTTGTGAAATATTAAATGAAGATGAATTATACAATTTAATTTATAGAGAATTAAACAAAAATTCTGCTATAAATATTAGCAATTTAAAGGAAGGAGGAAAAAACTTATATGTTGGGAAAAAACAAAAAGCAAAAAGAAATAAACATATTTGATAATATTCTTACTATGGCAGACATACTGCTTCCTGAAACATTGCAAGAGAAAAAAGATTATTTAATTTTAGGATATAACAAATTCACAAGAATTTTTGCAATGACAATTTACCCTGAACAGACTTGGGTTAGTTGGCTTGATGACTTATTTCATATTGGAAATATCAATATTTCTGTAAAAATAGAGCCTTCAAGTAATGGCAATGTAATTAACCAATTAACTAAAAAATTAGTGCAAAGTCAGTCTGAATATGCAACATATTCAAGACAAGGTAATATTTTGCATCTTCCAGAGTTAGAAAAGCAAATTGGAGATTTAGAAGATCTAAGAATGCTTATTCAAACAAATCAAGATAAACTCTTTTTTGCTACAATTTTTATTTCTGTGAATGCTGAAACTCTTGAAGATTTAAACGAAAAGACAAAGATATTGGAAAGTGAATTAAATAAAAAGACTGCTATGATAAGAACTTTAACATTTAGGCAAGTTGAAGGTCTAAAAACAATGCTTCCTACTGGTGAAGTACCTATTCCAAATTACGAAAGAAATATGGTCGCAGGTCGGAATTGCCACTTTAATACCAATATCTAACCCTAATCTTTCACATGATAGAGGTATTTTCATAGGGAGAAATATGTATACAAATGCTCCTGTATATGTTGATACTTTTATTGGTCCACCTACCCTACCTAACCCTCATGTATTTATTTGTGGTACAAGTGGAGGTGGTAAAAGTGTAGCACTTAAAACATTAACTGCTAGAAACATTGCAACTACTCGGTTGTGGTGCTTTTTTTATAGATGTTGAAGGAGAATATACAAATCTTACTAAAATGCTTGGTGGAAAAGTAATTAAAATAGAACAAGGAAAATCTGCAGGTGTAAATCCATTTGAAATTGAGCCAGATACCAAAGGTAATATGCAATTTATCAATATCTTAGATAAAGTGGCAGAAATAAGAGCATTACTTGGTACTATTTGTAGAAATTATGGAAGAACTTTAACAGGTACAGAAAACACAGAAATAGAAATAGTTGTAAATCAACTTTATGCAGAAAAAGGTATCACAAGTGATGTAAATTCTCTATTTGAAAAAAAGGGTGGCAGATTAGACAATGGAAAATATGCAATAGGAAGAATACCAAAGAAAATGCCTACTTTGTCAGACTTTCAAAGAAAACTAAAAGAAAGAGGTAATTGTGAAGAATTATCAAATATATTAGTACCTTTCTTAAAAGGAAACTCTTTACGGTATGTTTGACTGTGAAAGTAAGATTTTATCAAGTGAAGATATTATTTGCTTTGATATGTCAGAGGTTAAGGATGAATTTACTAAGTTATATGCAAGTTTTGTAATTTTAACTTGGGTTTGGCAAAAGTATGTATTAAAGAATAGAGATAAAAAGAAAATTATCGTATGTGATGAAGCATGGTTATTTTTAAAATATCAAGAATCAGCAGAATTTCTAGTAAATGTAGCACGCCGACGGTCGCAAATATAATGTTCCTTTATTTATCCGGAAGTCAATTTATAGATGAATTTTTGCGGTTGTGAAGAACGGAAAAACAATAATAAATATCTGCTCAACTAGGTATATCTTTAAGCAAAGTCCTGGTTCTGTTGATGCTGTTGTAGATTTCTTTAATCTATCAGAAGGAACAAAAAATTTCTTAACTGCGGCAAGTCCAGGTCAATGTATTATAAGTTTAAACAATAGTGTTACTGCAATTAAATTTGTAATAACACCTTATGAAGAACAATTTGTATTTACCTAAAATAATATAGTGTTTTCTATTGCCCTACCTTAAAAAATAGGAGGCAATAGTTTGAAGAAAGTAGTTAAAAGTTTTGTAATTGTAATTACTATACTTTTTTTATTATCTCCGTTTTGTTTTGCTGAAACTGATTTTAAAGAACAAATAAAAAGTGAAGATGGATCACTTTTTGAAAAAATAATTGCAGAGTGCATACGGTGGTATTGCCCAGACAGTTTTTGATTTCACCACAGGTGAAGATGCAAATGTAGGTTTCAAAGATTATGATGAACTGATTTTCAATAATAGGCAAAGTGCAGATGCTTTATCTCCTTTTACGCAAGAACTATGGGACAAGACTATGAATTGGTACAAAGTTTTTGCTATAATTAGTGGTTGTTTAATTCTAATTGCTGTATTTATACTTTCATATAAGATTATGAATGCTGGTATGAATACAGCAAAAAAGAACGAAGCAAAAGATAGTTTAATGCGACTATGTTTTGGTGGTGTTGCTATTGCTCTTGCCCCACTATTTATAAGATTTCTTTTGTATGTAAATAATAGTCTTGTTTATTTATTAGTAACAGCTGCAAATAGTGGTTCTCTTGAATCATCACTTGGCGACAGTATGCTAACAAGCATAAGGACTGGAAATGCTATAACAACAGCATTAGTTATAGCAATGTTCATATATCTTTTTGTTAAGTTAAATATAAAATTTATTGTAAGGCAATTTACAATTATTATATTTACAATATTCACACCAATAGCAGCAGCCTTATGGATAGTAAATAAAAATGTTACAGCAGCAGCTATTTGGGGTGGACAAATTATTATGAATATATTTATGCAATTTATATATTGTTTCTTATTCCTTATATATTTAGCATTTCTTCCAAGTGGTGGTGGCTGGGCAGTATCTCTTATATGGGCTATGATGATATTACCACTAGCAGATGCTTTATTAAATTGTCTACAAAATCTAACTTCAAGAATTGCCGGAGTAGACAATGAACAAATGACAAATCGTGTAATTGGTATGGGTGCAATGGCTGGATTTGGTTTAGCAGCTATAAAAGAGCAATTTAAAACACCAACAACTGGAAATAATAATGGTGGCAACACAAATGGCGACAATTCTGGTGGAGGTTTAAAAGGTTTTGTATCAAGAGCAAAATCAGTAATAAATCCTACAATGAATTTAAGTGCAGAAAAAGACTATAACGGTAATGTAAACCCTATTAGGGATGTTGTACCAAAAGAAAAGAATACAGTAAATATCACTAAATCTAATGGAGAAAATAAGGATAGTTTAAGTAAAGGAAGCAAGGCAAAGACAGTTGCAGGAAATATTGTAAGAGGTGGTGCTAAGGCTACAACTGCATATTTGGGTGTTGGTGCAAAAATGGCGGAAGGAAATTTTGATAGTTATTCTCGAAACAACCATACACAAAGAAAAAATAATTTTCAAAACACAGAGTATGTAAATAAGTTAGCAAATGACAAAGAGATATCACAAAGGCAAGGTGATAATAATGAGCATAAAGGATAAGGCAAAGAATAAGGCAAAAAAGCAAGTTAAGAAAATTGCTTTTAAAGTCTTAAAGCCATTTTTACCATTTATTTTAATTATTGGACTTTTGTTTTTTGCAGTTTGTACCATTATAGATGCAGTATTTGTGCAAGAAGTTCAAACAGACAGCTCTGATTTACCACCTGAACAAGCAGAAATAAGAAATCTATGTATAGCAAAGTCAGAATATCTAAACACTTGCCATAATTATATAGGTTCTGAATCCACAAACAATTTACTAGATGTGGATAATAGAGAAAATGATAAACTAGTAGAATGGTCGCATTTATACGCAATAATGGCATTTCACAATATGAGTGATAATAGAGATATTAACGAAAGTTTATTAAATGAAGTGGCAAGTAGTTTTGAAAGTACATTTAGATATGAAAAAGATACTGTAACAATAGAAACTACAACAAAAGATAAAGACGGAAAAGAAACTACAAGTAAAAGAGAAGAAACTCACTATATACTTGTAGAAAGCGATTCTATAATAGGGCATTACAAATACAATTATGAAACAAAGACAGTAGAAAATGGAGATACTAAAACAACTGGTAAAGTATTTACAAATGAAGAATTAATTGGAGAAAAATACGAAAGATTAAGGAAATATTTAAAAGAAAAATTAAGGATAAGCGAAGATGACCTTGATACAGATATTCAAGTAATTATTCAAGCATCAAATGGCTACTATGAAGGTGAAGAATCAACAGCATGGCTTCAAGGTAATTCATCAAATGCAACTATAATTAGTGATGGCTCTGGGCTAGTTCCTAAACGGAATGTTCACTTGGCCAATACCAGGCTACACAAATATCACTTCACATTTTGGTATGAGAACTCATCCAATAACTGGTGTATATAAATTACATAGTGGTACAGATGTTGGAGCTCCTATTCGGTGCTAACTTTGTTGCAATGGCTGATGGTACTGTTATAAAAGCAGCATATAACAATGCGTATGGAAATATGGTTATGATTGATCACCGGAGATGGAATAGTTACTCTATATGCACACGGTTCTGAAATCTTAGTTAAAACAAATCAAACTGTAAAGCAAGGTGAGCCTGTTCTAAAAGTAGGTTCAACAGGTTATTCAACTGGACCACATGCACACTTTGAAGTCCGTATCAATGGTAATTTTGCAAATCCAGAGGACTATTTTGAATAAAAGGAGGCAATAAGTGTGGTATTAATTTTTACTGATAATGAGCAGTTAGATAGAGATTTAAGTAAAAAGATTGAAGACAGCAGAATTGTATATTATCCTGATTATGTATTAGAAGAAAAACAGGCAACTACTCTAATTGCTACATTACAACCAAATAAATATAACTTTAAAGATTTTATGTTTAAAGTCAGAGAAAGAAATATACAAGTTATTTTAATTTTGGAAAATGACAAGGTAAAAGAATTAAAAGATGCATTAACACTAGGTATCTATGACCTTATTTTTGATCCATTTGACTTGGAAGATGTTTGTAAAAAAATAAGAAATCCTACCCCATTTTCCGAAATCTCAAAATACATAAAAGATATTATAGGACTAGAAACAAGCTAGTTCTATTTTATTACAAAATTTAAGGGAAGGAGGTTAAAAAGTTGAAGGACAAGACAAAAAAAGTTACAAAAATTATAGTTATTGTTTTAAGTATTTTAGTATTACTTGGACTAGCCATTTTTGGAATATATAAATACATAGAATATAGACATATTCGAGATAATATCAATAGCATTTATGACATATATAACAATGATGATAGAAATGATATTATTACAGATTTTATAAATGAAAATTCACAAAAAATAGCTGGAACACCTGTTGAATCAGAAACAGAAAAAGGAAAATACTTAAATGCAATAGGGACACTTGAGATACCTTCAATCAATTTTAAAGATATTGTAATTGAAGGTACTTCTCAGCAGTCATTAGCACAAGGTATAGGTCTTTTTGAACATAGCAATATTTTGCAAGGTAATGTATGTTTAGCAGGACACAACACAAGTAGATTTTTGGTTAATCTAAAAAATGTAAAAGAAGGAGATACAATCAAATATTCTTCTTGCTTAGGAAACAAAGAATATACAATAACTACTATCAAGCAAATAGATGAAAATGACTGGTCCATGTTAGAAGAAACAGAAGATAATAGAATAACAATCATAACTTGTGTTCACAAAAAACCGTCTCTAAGGCTTTGCGTTCAAGGGATAGAGCAAAAATAAATTTCCACTTTTTCAGCGTTCACTTTTTTTAAGAATGATGCTATTCTTAAATAGAGGTGATGTTTTATGAGTAAGAAAAAGTTATTTATTATAGTTGGTCTAGTAATTTTTTTAGTAGTTATATTGTCTGATATTTATTTTTTAAATAATAATGAAAAAATCTCTAATATAGATTTTAAAGATAATACTATTAATGAAGTTGCATCGACTAATACTATTGATAATACTAATACAATGGAAATTGAAAAACAAGAAAATCAAGATGCAAATGTTATTCAAGAGGAAACACAAGAAAGTAAAGAAAGTACAGAAGATAAAATCTCAAAAGGAACAAAAGACAATCAAAGTGTAAGCACAAAAGATATTAGTTCAAAAAGTAGTTCTAATAATCAAAATACGAAAGAAACAAATCAAAATAACAAAGGAAGTAGTACCAGTCAAATTACAACAACAGATACAAATAATAATCCTGTATCTACACCTACGCCAACCCCACCACCAACAACTACTTCAAAGCCTGAAACAAATATAAAGAAAATAACACAAGAAGAATTAACAGATGAAATAGATAAATATAAGGCAGATATAATGGCTATAAAGCCAGGTTTTAATTATGTATATGCTAAAAGAGGACAGACATTTTATCCTTATAGAACAAGTGAAATAGAAATTGGTGTTGGAAATGTAACATTTGGGACTATTTACTACTATGTAGAAATATTTGTTGAAGGAAATCAAGAAAAGTTTAGATATTATATTGACTGGGAAGGTAAGAAATAATCATTCAAAAATAGGTTTTTTATAGCCTATTTTTTTATGTTCAAATTTTATAAAGAAAGAAGGTTTTTTATATGAGAAATAAACAAGTAACAAAAATATTTAGTGTATTTTCACTTATACTATTATTATTCACAACATTATTTTCTAATTTTTCACAAGTTCAAGCAGTAGAGGTAGGGCAAAAAGTTGAAATTGTGAATTTAGGAGAATGTGATAGAAATGTTAAATATAGACAAGATAATGGTGTCTATTCATATATAATAACTCACTATGTTGGTTATTATGAAAATGGTGTATTCCACCCTGCCTATTGCCTAGAAGTTTCAAAACCAGGTGTTGATGATACTTTAAGTTATGATGTAACAGTTCAAGAAGCAATACAAAATGAAGCTGTTTGGAGAGTTTTAAAACATGGATATCCTTATGCTGGAACATTAGGGTTAGATAATGAAATGGATGCATTTTTTGCCACTAAACAAGCTATTTACAGAGTATTAGATGGTGGAGATGTAGGTCGTTATCAAGGTGCTAATGATAGAGGAAATAGAATTGTAGCAAAAATCCAAGAACTTGTTGATATTGGCCGTAACGGTACAGAAACAAGACAAGACCCTGTTATAAATATCTCAACAGTAAAAAATGCTAGTGTTGATGATGTAGACAGTAATTATATTTCACAAGTATATAAAGTAGATTCTCCAATAAACTCAAAAGATATTCGTATATATATCAATGGTGAGCAAGCACCTGCAGGAAGTAAATTAACAGATATGAACAATAATGAAAAAGAGGTATTTCAAAAAGGAGAACAATTTAAAGTAATTGTACCTAGAAAAAATATTACAGATAAAATTTCAATAGATATTGCAGCAACTGGTAGTGTAGAAACATTTCCTGTATTTTATACTGAATCTCCAAATGATGCATGGCAAGACTATGCCATTGTATCTGATCCATTTGTATTAACAACTACAAGCTCTAAAATGGAATATGAACCATCTGGAGATGTAGAAATAGAAAAAGTGTCAAAAGAAGATAATGAGTACAGTGGTTTACCAGCAGGAAGTGGTCTTCAAGGAGGAACTTTTGAAATAGAAAGAATTGATGGTGTTAAAACATATAAAAAGCAATTCACTACTGATAATTTAGGAAAAATTATAGCTTCATTAGAACTTGGCCGTTATAAAGTAACAGAGATAAAAAGCCCAGACTACTATCAAATAGGAAAAGAAGGAGCAGAATATGAATTTACTCTTGAATATGATGGTCAAAAAATTGTAATAAAAGTTGAAAATGATAATGTAACATTAGAAACAGAAGTTGAAAAAGATGGAGATAAACAAGGACAAGGAAATGAGGTTATAAATTATCAAATTTCAAATGTTCACAATTCATCTTCTGTAAGACTTGAAAATTTTAGAATTGAAGATAGCTTACCAAGTGAGGTTCGTTTACAAAGTATTACAACAGGAACTTTTAACGAAGATTTAAAATATAAAGTAACTTATACAACAAACAAAGGAAATACAAAAACAATAGCAACAAATTTAAGTACACAAACAGATAACACAATAGATTTTACAAAAGAAAAATTAGCAGATGATGAATATATCACAAAATTTACACTTGTATTTGATAGTGTAAAATCTAATTTCAAAAGTACAAAAGATATTACTGTTGCAGCAAAAGTAATAGAAGGATTAGAAGTTGATTCTACTTTTAAAAACTGTGTTGTAGTTGGTGGTACATATATTGGTGTTACAGTTGAAGATAAAGATTGCACACCTACAACTGTATATGAAAATAAAGTAGAAATTAATAAAACAGCAGCTGAAGATAATCAATATACAGGAGATAAAAAAGGAGATAAACTTTCAAATGTAACATTTGATATTTATAATGCAGAAACAAATGAAAAATTTGGAACAGTTGATATTCAAAATGGTTATGGAGAACTAAAATATTTACCTATTGGAAAATGGTATGC